>OIYR01000023.1_pt1 | contig 92251 bp, 79 predicted proteins | sample 1588221 | NCBI WGS metagenome assembly OIYR01 (sample SAMN03283292) | human gut metagenome | biome: human-associated habitat; material: feces | host: Homo sapiens | place: Peru | collected 2012
AAACACACGCCCCTCAAACGTGCCTGTCTGCCTATTCCAGCACACTCGCATTTATCAAGTTTTTGTCAGTTTCTCAACTCAACAATCAAGATTATATCACAAGGCATTTAACTTGTCAACAGATATTTGAAAGTTTTTTCAATTTTGTTACATTATTTTTTCTCTATCTACAAAAAACGCATAAAAACTGAAAATTTATACTTTTACAAAGATGACATCGGAACAAAATTATATCCCGACATCATCCTATTTTTTTGCAATCAGCCGAGAATTTTTCTGCAACTTTTGGCAATTCATCAAACGAACTGATTGTATATTCGGGATTTTCAGTTGTGCCGAAGCCGTATGATGCAAACACGAACGGGATTTCTGCATCTTTTGCGGCAATTTGATCGCCGATTGTATCGCCGAGATACACAGCCTTATCAATGCCGTTTCTCTTAATAACAAGCTTTATATTCTCCCCTTTTGTCTGATTGGTTCTGCCCGACATTTCAAAATCGGAGAAATATTTTTCAAGCTTGTGAGCGAACAGGAACGCTTCAATATAGCCGCGCTGACAATTGCTGATTATGCCGAGAAAATAATTCTTTGAAAGAATTTCAAGTGTGCTTTCAAGATTATCATACAAATGACCACCTGTTTTACGAAGTGAGGGAATCTGCTCCGCACAACACTCTTTTACAATTGCGACCGAATTTTCAAGCGGAAGTTCGGGCAACATTATTGAGGCAATTTGCTCAACTGTTTTTCCCATATAGCTGTTCATTTCCTCAAGCGTGATTTGCTTTGTTGTTTCTTTATGTTTTTTAAGCACATCATTCCACACTGGCAAAATCACATCGCAAGTGTGCCACAACGTGCCGTCAAGGTCAAATAAAACTGCTTTTTTCATAAGTTCATATCTCCGTACTTAATATGATTAACGGTTTCCCGTTGCCAAAACGATATTAGCACAACGGATTTTTGTTGTCAAGGTAATCTGACAAACAGTAATTTACATATCTATTCAATTTATAAATACTGATTATAAACGAACAAACAGCATATAACTCGAAAGCTATTGTAAGGAAAAGGTTAAATGAAAAACTTCTGAAATTCGGGTTAATCATAAAAAAGGCAAATCCTATAAGTAAAAGCAACACATATTTTATCAGACATAAGGTGGTTTGATTTCTTTTATAGCGACACTTTTTTAGTATCTCAGATTTGTTAAAATGCACATTTGTAATTTCCGCTTCACTATTGGTTGCAATGTGTGGGACAATATTAAAATCATAACTTCCGTAGTAGTTTTTATTATTTTCTAAATCAAAGTCAATGTTAATGATGATTTCTTTTTCTTTAATCATGGTGTCATCAATTGAAACGCTAAATTCAAAATCTGCATAATTTATGTAATTATCCCAACTAAGACATTTTTCCTTCATGTTGTCAAAATCATTTTTCATATCTTTGTGATAACTGTAATAAGGAACTAATTGTTTAAAATCAAGATGAAATTTATTCTGTATTTTCGGAATCTTAAAAGCTATAATTTTGATATTACAGAGTCCCGATTGGTTTATATTGATACAATTTTCATGTTCTGAAACATCGCTGTTATTTACAACGATTTTATAATCATATTTATCAAATTCATTAAATTGAAATATTAGCTTTGCCATTTTAAACCTCAAGTTTTCCTAATTACGGATTATTGTATATACCTATTTGTTCGTTTTGGTTGTAGAACCAAAACGATTGGCGAACACGGTTCGCCGCTACAGTATGACAATCACTTTGCGACATTTATATAATCTTTATTTATATACAATTTGTTACTTTACCTGTGGGCGTTCGATGAACGCCCCTACTGATTAACAAACAATTTGCGTGGTTATAAATCAAGTATCGTCATATTTTCTATTATAATTTGTTATAGCGGTAACTGCGAGTGACGGTGATTGCTATATGTCAAACTTCCGTCCTCGCCAATGCGACTTGTTCATCGTCATACTTTCATCAACGCTCTCCCTAAAAACAGTTGTTTTCTTCTATATGATTTTTATTTTACGGTCACTCTCTCCCCGTCTGAAATATAGTCGCATTGCGTTGTGCATGGACGCACTTCCTTATGCTCCTTATTTCAGACAGCGCTTTGCTCCCTTTTTCCGCCACAGGCGGCGGTCGCAAGGCTACCTCAAGTCCCGTCATCGCTTGCTGGTACAAAATTAAAAGAGGATTGATATTTTATATATCAATCCTCTTTTAATGGTGCGAGTGACGGGACTTGAACCCGTACGTCGTGAAACACACGCCCCTCAAACGTGCCTGTCTGCCTATTCCAGCACACTCGCATTTATTTTCTTTTTTCAAAAGCAATATTGATTATACGGTATAACCGCCTTTTTGTCAATAGATTTTTTGAAGTTTTTTAAAATATTTCTTTCCCTTGCATTAACTTACAACACAAGGGAAAGAATCATTATTTAGATTTATCAGCTTTCAAGGCTTTTACCCTTTTTGACCTGCTTTTCAAACTTATCAAGACAGGTATTCCAGCTGTTGTATGACGAATCGTTACGCTTATCTTTAAAGAGCTTTGTATCGTCAAGATACTTTCCGATATACTTTGTCACCTTCACCGCACCTTTGTAGTTAAGGTGATCGCCCTTATCCTTTGAGTCCTTTTTCCAATCAATCGGAATATCGTCACGGAGCAAATTTGTGTCAATGTAATCAACACCGAGCTCCTTCGAAACTGCTTCCATAGCGTTATGTCGCTGATAGTTCCAGTTCTTTGTACTCGGAGTACTTATCAACACAAGCTTTGCCTTATGCTTTTGGCAAAAGTCTGCAATTTCGTTGAGATATTTCTCGTTGGTTGAAAGTATCGGGGCTGAAATATCTGAATACTTCATATACTCATTTATGTCTTTATCTGATGCCGGCTTAGACTTTTTAGTAAAGAAATAACCTTTGTTATTCTCGTTCGCAGTATATTCAACTGTAGCCGAAAAATCCTTTAATTGAAGATTCTTCCAGCGGTCATGGTATCTGAACACAGGGAAAATCTGTTCTGCCTTATATGTTATTTCATCCTCAAAATAAGATTTTCTGAAAATCGCATTGGTTTCAAGAAACACAATCTTCGGACTTTGTTTTTCAAAAGTTTTTTTCAAAAATTCCATTGAGTACACAAGCTTTTGAGCCGGAGAAGAAACATCATACGAGGTAATTCCGTAATCCCTCCAGATATTGAGCGGAATGAACGAATGATACACCTCACTGTCACCGATAAATACAGCGTCAATACTGTCTTTAGGTTCGCTGAAAATACCGTTTGCTCTCGGATAATGAATGCCCGCCGCCTTGTCATTTGACTTTGGCTGAAATATGAGTGAGGACACCTGAAGTAATCCGAGAAGTATTGCAACAAACAGGATGCAGCTGACAATTCTCTTAATTATTTTCTTCATAATCAGACCTCCTTAGAAGTTCGCATAAATCGGATCAACGGCAACATAGCCCTTGCCGTAAGCACCGAAGATTATGATGAACATAATAAGAGCGTAAACAGCCGCCCATCTGATAACAACATTTCTCTTGGCAATTGCACCACGCACGCATACTCCCTTTTCATTGAGAACGCTGATTACAAAAATGAATGCAAGCGTAACAAGCACAATTACAACATCGTGCATATCAATTTTCAGTTTTGCCATAAGGTCATAGTCAAGGCTTGAGAAGTTGAAGTCGGTCACCATTTTTCCAAACATCGAAAGTCCTGTTGTAAGTCTTTCCGCTCTGAAAAACATTTCACCGATAACAACAAGTATGCCTGTACGAACCATTTGGAATACTCTGTATGCAAAACATTCGGAATTGATGTGAAGTTTTTTATTGAATGCAGTAACCGCAGGCGCAATTATATTGCCTGAGAGGATAAGCACAAAGTGGTACATACCGAAGAATATGTAACCCCACGCAGAACCGTGCCAAAGTCCGTTGCAGAACCACACGCAGAACAAGGCTATACTTCCCGCAAGCAACGGTCCAAAGTGGTTACCGAGTTTTTTACGAGCGGAAGAAGTGAGATTTTTCATCGGTTTTGACATAGTTACGGGATAAAAAATATAATCCTTGAACCATGTACCGAGTGTGATATGCCATCTTTTCCAAAATTCTGAAATTGATTTTGAGAAGAACGGTCTTTCAAAGTTTTCAGGCATTGTAACACCGAAAATTTGAGCAACACCCATCACGGCATCCATTGTACCCGAAAAATCGCAGTAGAGCTGGATTGTATAGGCAAGCGCTCCGAGTGCGATAATTCCGCCCTGATAGTCATCGTAATGGCTGAAAATCTGCTTAATCATCGGATTAAGTCTGTCGGCAATTACGAGCTTTTTCATAAGACCGAAAAGGATACGAACTGCGCCGAGTTTGAAATTTTCAAAATCAATCTGTTTTACATTCCACAGTTGCTCGGCTGTCTGACTGTAACGGCAGATAGGACCTTCTACAATCTGCGGAAAGAATGACATAAACAACGCAAGTCTGAAAATATTGTCGTCGGCTTTAATAAGTCCTCTGTAAACATCAAAAAGGTATGATACAGCCTGCAGAGTAAAGAATGAAATACCGATTGGCATTATGAAACTCGGAATGTCAAACTGAATCGGAACATTTAAAAGCGACAACAGCGAATTTATGTTTGTTGTGAAGAACGGTGAGTATTTTATCACCAATAAACCGCCAATCATAAGTACGGCGGCAAAGAGCAGAACTCTGCGACTGCGGTGAAGATAGACTTTTTTAAGAGCCTTTTTCTCCTCTTTCGGAACAGCTTTGAGTGCCACACTTTTTTGAGTTTGTATCCTGTCAAGCCACAAGCCGAAATAATGGACACCCATTATTATCAAAATCAGGTAGGCGATTAACTCTCCGCTGATGAGCCAGAAGAAAATAAAACTTGCAATAAGCAGCATATACTTTCTCGCTCTTTGTGGAATGACAGCATACACAACGATTGTAACAGGCAGAAAAAGTACAAGAAACGCTACCGAAAAATATGAAGTGAGCGTGTCAAGACTTCCCGCCATAAGTAGCGATGGAAAATCCATCTTACTCCTCCTCTTGGAGTCTTTCAATCATACTCCACATTGCCTTTACCGAATTGAAGTTTGCAGGAACAACTTCCACTGCGGGAACTGTTACATCAAAAGCGTCCTCAATCTCGGCAATAAGCGAAATAATTGAAAGAGAGTCAAGATAGTGACCGTCAATAAGGTTTTCACAGCCTTCGTAATCTACATCGGGTTTAATGTCCTCTAAAATCTCAATAAGTTCATCCATTTTAATTCGTTTCCTTTCTGTAATTGGGTTTGTTTAAATTAAATGTTTCAAAGGAATCACGGACGCAAAGATATGTTCCGTCCTCCTTTTTTATATAAACCGAGGGAATGTCACGGCTTAAAAATAAGGAAATTCCCTCTGTCATACAATAAGCGCCTGTGTTTTCAAAACAAATCACATCACCGATTTCAACATTCGGCAAAGAAATTTGTTTTGCGATTATATCATTCATTGAGCAGAGCGAACCGCAGATGTTCCACGATTCCGTACACGGCTCGGTTTCTTTTCCGCAAACCGAAAGGTACGGCTGTTTCATAGCCATATGCTGACCGTAGTACACAATATGGTTCATTCCGCCGTCAACAAGAAGATAGTTCTCCCCTTTGTTGCACTTTTTGTCAACAATATGTGTGTAGTATTTACCGCAGGCTGCGGCAATACTTCGTCCGAGTTCAAGGGTGATTTTCGGCTTTGAAGTCATCTCATTCAAAAGCTGTGCAAATCCGCCGATAAGCTCGTCTTCATCTATATTATCTTCCTTGAAATAGGTTGCAGGAAATCCTGTGCCGTATTCAAGTTCGTCTGCGATGTAGTTATATTTCTCTTTGAGAAGAATAAGAAGATTGTCGAGTCTGTCAATTTCTCTCTTGAGTTTTTTGAGAGAAGTTTTCTGTGTTCCCGAAAAGAACTGAATACCGAGTATATTAAGGTATTCAAATTCATTTCTTTTTGAAATAATTTCTTCGATTTCATCGGAATTGATTCCGAACTGACTTCCGTTTGTGAGTCTTAAAAGCAAGGAAATTTTCTTTTTATATTTTTCGGACAATTCTCTGAAAAGATTAAACTGTGTAAGTGACTCTACGGTGAATATTCTGTCGCATTTTTCGTTTGCCACCATATTTTCCATAACTTCGGGAGTTTTGTACACGCCCGAAATCACCATCATTTTATCAGGAATGTCAAGCAAATCGCAGATTTCCGCCTCACCGGGTGAGCAGATTTCAAAGCGGTCAACATCATTTTCAAGTTCTGCGGTAATGAATGTGTTCGCCTTGATTGCATAGCATATAGCAACATCTTTTGGAAGCATTTTTCTGAGATATGACACTCTTTCTTTGAGAGTTTTTACATCAAAAACATAGAATGCAGTTTTATTCTGCTTTAAGATTTCATTCATCTTCTTCTGCCCCCTGCAATTTCGGCAAGCTTTTTGCGGTCGATTTTACCGTTCTTTGTGAGCGGCATTTCATCAACTCTGCGGATAATGCTCGGAATCATAAACGCAGGCAAATCTCTTGACATTGATGCGGCAAGCTCGTCCTTTTCAATTGAGCCTACGAAAAAGCCCTTGAGCCTTGATTTTTTCTCATCAAAAATACAGCAACACTGCTCAACACCGTCAACAGCCGACATTTCACGCTCAATTTCTTCAAGTTCAATGCGGTGTCCCATATATTTTATCTGAAAATCTTTTCTTCCGCTGAAAACAAGTTCCCCGTTTTCATTATATCTTGCGAGGTCGCCTGTTCTGTAAATAAGTTCGGGATAGTACGGATTGAGCGGATTTTGGACAAAAGCCTTTGCATTCTGTTCGGGATTTGAATAGTAACCGAGTGCAAGAGCCGTACCTCTTACGCAGATTTCACCGACTTTTCCAACCTCTGAAATTCTGTTATTATTCTCATCAAGAAGAATAACATCTTCGTTTGGGAACGGTCTGCCAATCGGAATACCGTCTGCATAGTCGCAGTTGTTGTCGAGAATGTGATATGTGCAATTGCAGGTTATTTCTGTCGGACCGTAGAGATTGACATATTTCGCATTTGGAAGATGCGAACGGAAATTTTTAAGCGCTTTGAGCGGCATAACTTCACCGCTGAAAAGAATTTTATTCACGGTTTCGGGGGTTCTGTAGTCAAGCGCATGGAATGTGCTGATAAGACAGAGAGCCGAAACCGCCCATATCATAGTTGTAACCTTGCGGTCACATATGAAGTCAATAAGTTCGGCAGGTGCGGAGAACATTCTCCTCGGCACAACAACAAGAGTTGCGCCTGTTTTAACAGCCGAATAGATATCCTTGACGGACACATCAAAATCAAATGGTGCTTGATTTGCTATTACATCGTTATTATCAATGCCGAATATTTCGGTAAAATGGTCAATAAAGTCAATTACACTTCTGTGACACACAACGATTCCCTTTGGAGTGCCTGTTGAGCCTGAGGTAAAATTGATATAGAGCGGGTCGGTATCAATCTTATTACTGCGGATTTCGGCAAGTTTATTGTAATCAGGCTCTGATTTTGCCAATTCTTCAAATATTACGATTTTTCTTTCAGGGAAATATTCTTTTGCGGTTTCAAGCAAATTTTCCGAAGTTACAATCACCTTTGGGTTGAGTACGGAAACAGTTGTCAAAAGTCTGTTTTGCGGAAGTTCTGTGTTGAGAACGGAATAAAATCCGCCTGCATAAACCGTTGCAAAGAATGATGCAACCGCATCGGCACACTTTTCCATATATATACCCACCGCATCACCTGAACTTATAAGCTCAGAAAGAGCGGTTCCAACTGATGAACTGAGTTTTACACACTCTGAATATGTATAGGAAACCGATTCATCTGTTACAGCACACTTATCGGGATAGTGTTTGGCAGATTTTTCAAGATAAGTCAGCACATTGCCAGTCATAAATGCACCTCGTTTAATTTAATTTTATATTTATTGTAATATTATAAATTCATACAAACAATATTCTGTGTCACACCAAGTGTTTATATGATACCATATTTTTCGCAAAAATATGTCACAAAAATGTAATAATACAGGATTATTGAAATATTTTCTGCATTATGCACAAATAATTATGTTGCAATTGGTAACTTTACTTCAAAAACAGCACCATCAAGGTAATTATACGCAGTTACCGTGCCTTTGTGCAGATGAATAATCTCTTTGGCAAGTGAAAGTCCGATACCTGTTCCGCCATCACTGCCTTTGTAGAATCTGTCAAAAATATGTTCAATATCATCACGATTGATGCCTTTGCCGTCATCTTTGAACCTGATATAAACATACTTTGGATTTGTTTCAATAACTACCGTGATTTTCTTTTTGGAATATTTCAGTCCGTTCACAATAATATTACGAAACGCCCTTGCCATCTGGTACTCATCGCATTTTACCGTGATTACCTCATCTGGAAATTCGGGCACTATGCTGATACCGTTCATCTGCTGAACCGCATCAAGTGAACGGAAACAATCGTAGAGAACCTCTTTTATATCAAGCTTTACAAGGTCAAGTTTAAAACCACGGGAATCAATTTTTGAAACCGAAAGAATTTCTTCAACAAGACCTGTCATTTTCTCTGTTTCCTGCATAATAATTCCTGCGGCATTTTGAGGGTCAACAAGGTTCATCTCTATTCCCTCCGCATAGCCTTGAATTGCCATAAGCGGAGTTTTGAGTTCGTGGGAAGAATTCTGAAAAAATCTGCGTTGAGTTTTCTGTGAATCTTCAATTTTAACACCGAGCCTGTAGCCGATTACGCTCATTACAGCTACACAACACAAAAAAATTGCAGAAATGAGCCAATTGAGCGAACGGGTGTATTTTACGATATGGTCAATATTTATGTACATAAGATACCGTGTTCTTATTGAATCCTCTGTCCAAGTATCGGTTACATACACTTCTTCATACGAGGTGAAAATATAGTATCCGTTTTCTGTTTGCAGAGTGTGAATATCGCCATCGGTCAAATCGTGTTTTTTCGCATATTCCGTAAGCTCCGATGTACTTTTTAGCGAAGTTGAGTTTGAACCTACAACCGTATTATTTTCGGTTGAACCGCCCTCAACAGATGGGGTTATGTCTATATAGTAAATATCAGAGCTGAAGTATGAATCCTGATACCCACTCTCAAACTCTTGCGCAAGGGTTGAGTCATCGGAATCATCATCAGTACCGCTGTCATAATATGTCTGACCTTGCTGCCGCGACTCATTCATATAGTTCTGATAATCGAGTTCATATTTAAGAGCATCTTCAGCCTCATTCACAAAATGTGTCGGAAGTACAATGTTGAGTATATAAGCAAAGGTTAAAAATAGTAAAATCATCGACACCCATACAATAATAAGGATACGAAATTTTATATGTTTCACTTTTTATCCTCCGCAATGCTTATTCTGTAGCCGAATCCCCAGATTGTGCCTATGCTGACATTGCTGCCTGCAAGATTAAGTTTTCTGCGTATTCTTCGCAGAGTTTCATCTGTTACACGGGTTTCAACTTCTGTGTCAAACCCCCACACTCCTTCAAGCAATTCTTCTCTTGAAAAAGCTTTCTGCGGTTCTTTTAACATATATATAAGCATTTTAAGTTCTGTTTTGCTGAGTGACACAGGCTTGCCTTTGCAGTAAAGCATATTTTCCTGTGCGAAAAAGTTCAGATTGCCGACCGTTATATCGGTCAGGTCTTGTGCGGTTGCCTTTTTGCTGTTCATATCCATTCGCCTTAAAAGGGATTTTACTCTCATTAAAAGGGTTGTAAGTCTGAACGGCTTTGTAAGATAATCATCACTGCCGAGGGTTATTCCCTTTATATAATCGTATTCGGAATCCTTTGCCGTGAGCATAATTATAGGAACATCGGTTATATTGCGCAGCTGACGGCAGATTGTAAGTCCGTCAGTTCCGGGCATCATAATATCAAGAATGACAAGTTCACATGGACTTTCAAGAAATTTTGCCATAAGTTCGTCACCTGTTTCAAAAGCGGTAACGCTGTAACCGTCGCTCTCAAGAAACTTTGTAATAAGGTCACGAATATGCTTTTCATCATCCGCAATATATATTGATGCACCCATAGTATATCCCTTTCTGCAAAAGCCGCAACTTTTAAGCATAATTTTCATCACAATCATTTATATTATACCAAAATTCATTGTAAAAATCCACCGATAAATGAATCGTAATTGTAATAAAAGTGTCACAAAACGGAGTAATTACACAAGTTTTGTCCAAAAGTAAACGGCTGCCACAAAAATGACAACCGTTTACCGACTAGATTAAGTATTTAATTAAAGTGTTAATTATAACATTATTCGTTTACTACAACTGAACTTGTTGCGTCTTTGCTTACTGTAACTGACTCGGAAGCAATACCGTTAACAGTTGTTGTATGACCGTTGTAAGCTGCTGCGTAAACAGGAGTTTTGCCGTTGCTTACATCATTACCTTTAGTTGCCGAAATATCGAGTGTTTTGTTATTAAAGTTTATATCAACATTTGTTGCTTCTTCGAGTATTGAACAGTCGGTTATAAGGATACTTTTTGACATACTAATATGCTCTTGACATATGTACGATAATGTTATACAATTGTAGAGATATATAATGGTTTAATTGGAAACGCACATTTCTCCTTAAGGAAATGATAACGAACAACACTTATATGTTTACTAAGTTATCATTTTTATAAAGGAGATTTTTTATGCCAAAAACTAAATTTCAGGAAGTTATTTTTACAATCATCATGGTGTTCTTTATGGTTTATGCCATGATTTGCTACAACACCGCTCTTAATATCGGCGGAATGAAAAACGAAATTTTTCTTTCCGCCTTCAAAGAACTTTCTTTTATGGGACCGATTGCGTTTATTCTTGACTTTTTCATTGTCAGTCACATTGCCAAAAAGCTTGCTTTTAAGATTGTGAATCCTGAAAAAGATAATCCTTTCTTCCTTGTACTCGCAATTTCTGCAATTTCAGTTGTCTTTATGTGTCCTCTTATGAGCCTTGCTGCTACTCTTATTTTCAAAAATGCGGGTGTTGAGGTTATTTCGGTATGGCTTGAAACTACCGCACTTAACTTTCCTATGGCTCTTTGCTGGCAGTTATTTTTTGCGGGTCCGATTGTAAGATTTATTTTCAGACAGATTTTCAGAAAATCACTTGCTGCCGACAACACACATTGATTACACAATTACAAATAAAAAATGCTCTGTACCGTTTGACTTGGTACAGAGCATTTTTGCTATGTTTAATTTTAAATTTAATCTTCAAAGAGCGAATTCATCAGATTTTTAATTTTTTCTTTTCTGGCTTTTGTTTCATCGCTGTTCAGAAAATAGCTGTTTTCCTGAAAGTTGATTACATCGCCCTCTTTGATATTTTTCGGCAAGGCTTTGAGCTCAAGGTTTACTATATCACCGTTTTCACATTCAAGGACAGCCTTGTCGCCCTCTATTCTGTCAACAATAAATTTTTTCAAGCTTATTCATCCCTTTTCATTGAAGTTTGTCCTGTTTTAATTGTCACACCTGAACCCTCAGTTGAAATAACAATTGTTCCGTCTTGATCGGTTCTGTATGTTTCAACATTAAATTCGTCAAGCAACTCTAATGTGCTTTTGTGCGGATGTCCGTAGCTGTTGTCTTTTCCGAGAGAAATTACCGCATATTTGGGATTTACCTCTTCAAGCAACGCTTTTGTTGTTGAAGTTCGGCTTCCGTGATGTCCGACTTTCAGAACTTCGGCACTCATATCGGCTGAGACTGTTTCAAGCTCTTTCTTTTCGGCATCTCCGAGGAACAGGAAACTGTCGCCTTTATAATTCATTTTTAGAATTATTGAGCAGTTATTCAAATCATCTTCTTCAATAGTAACCGGAGCAAGGATATCTATGCTGAAATCACCGTCATCAACAATGTTCATTCCCGCTTTTGCCGACTTTACTTTAATACCTTTGTCGGAAATTGCCGTCAAAAGTTTTTCATAAGTTTTGGTTGTTGTTGCAACCTTTGGCATATAGATTTCGCCAATGTCATTATGATTAACCACATAAGCCATTGAACCGATATGGTCGGCATGCGGATGAGTTGCAACAAGGTAATCAATCTTTGAATAACCGAGATTCGTAATGTATTCGGTTATGCTCTTGCCATACATATTCTCGCCTGCATCAATAAGCATACACTTTTTATTTGGCAATTCAATGAAAATGCTGTCGCCCTGTCCAACATCAAGATAATGAACAGAAAGTGTTCCGCTCGCAGGGGGTGTTGATTTGTTTTCCAAACTTGAACTGTTCACATTGATATTGACCGAACACGAACAGAGTGCCAAACAGATTACCGCAAACAATGCGGTAAGTTTTAATATAAGTTTTGAATTAGTTTTAATTTTTAACACCTCACAATTCTGAGTATTATTGTACAATAAACAAGTCAATATTTCAAGAACAGAAAAAGGAGAGCCTTGCGACTCTCCCATTCCGATTATTATTAGGCGGTTTTACCTGTATAAAGCTGATAGTATCTGCCCTTTTGCTCAAGAAGCTGATCGTGTGAACCACGCTCGATGATTCTTCCCTTTTCAAGAACCATAATACAATCGGAGTTCTTGATTGTAGAAAGTCTGTGGGCAATAACAAATGTTGTTCTGCCGTGCATAAGTTTATCCATACTGTCCTGAACCATTTTTTCGGTACGGGTATCAATTGAACTTGTAGCCTCGTCAAGGATAAGTGCAGGCGGATCTGCAACTGCAGCTCTTGCAATTGCAAGCATCTGGCGCTGTCCCTGGCTGAGGTTGCCGCCGTCACCTTTGAGCAAGGTGTTGTAGCCGTCAGGAAGTTTTCTGATAAAGCTGTCTGCGTTGGCAAGTTTTGCCGCTGCGATAATTTCTTCATCTGTTGCGTCAAGTCTGCCGTAACGGATATTTTCCATAACAGTATCCGTGAAAAGGTGAGTATCCTGTAAAACTATACCGAGTGAACGGCGAAGATCGCCTTTTTTGATTTTGTTGATATTGATTCCGTCATAACGGATTTTACCATCCTGAATATCATAGAATCGGTTAATAAGGTTTGTGATTGTTGTTTTGCCTGCACCTGTTGAACCAACAAACGCAATCTTCTGACCGGGTTCTGCGTACAAATCAATATTGTGAAGAACGATTTTATCATCTGTATAACCGAAGTCAACATCATCCATAACAAGCGCACCCTTGAGTTCACGATACTCTGTTTCGCCTGTTGTGCTGTGAGTATGCTTCCAAGCCCACATACCTGTTTTTTCCTCTGTTTCAACAAGCCTGTCGCCATCTTTGCGGACATTGACAAGTGTTACATATCCGTCATCAACCTCAGGCTCTTCGTCAAGAAGCTTAAAGATACGGTCTGCGCCTGCAAGCGCCATAACAATTGAGTTAAACTGCTGGCTGACCTGATTGATAGGCTGGGTAAAGCTCTTGTTAAATGTGAGGAAGCTTACGAGTTTGCCGATTGTAAATCCAAGGAAGTTGTTGAGAGCAAAGATACAACCTACGATTGCACAAAGCACATAGCTGATGTTACCGATTTGTGCGTTAATCGGCATAAGGATATTTGCAAACTTGTTTGCGTTGTATGAACTGTTGAAAAGCCTGTCATTAAGCTCATTAAATTCTTCAATGCTCTTTTTTTCATGGTTAAATACTTTTACAACCTTCTGACCGTTCATCATTTCCTCAATGTAACCGTTAGTCGCACCGAGGTCTGCCTGCTGTTTTGCAAAAAACCTTCCGCTTCGTGACGCAAGCTGTTTTGTTACAAAAAGCATTACACCAACCATTATAAGTGTAAGAATTGTAAGAGGAATACTGAGTGTAAACATACTGACAAGAACGGCTATGATTGTAATTCCGCTGTTGAAAAGCTGAGGAATACTCTGGCTGATCATCTGACGGAGGGTGTCAATATCGTTTGTGTAAACACTCATGATATCGCCGTGAGGGTGTGTGTCAAAGTATTTTATCGGAAGGCTTTCCATATGTTCAAATATCTGACAACGCAAATCACGCATTGTGCCCTGTGTTACATAAACCATAATTTTTGCGTAGATAAATGCGGTCGCCGCACCGATTGCATAAAAAACTGCAACTCTTGAAATTGCACCGAGCATCGGACCGAAATCACGGCTTCCGCTCTGAATCATAGGAGTGATGTAATCGTCAATAAGGTTCTGAATAAACAATGAACCCTGAACATTTGCAAGTACACTTATGAGGATACAGACAAAAACAATAATCATCTGAACTTTGTATTTTTTGAAAATGACACCGAGAAGTCTTTTCAGAACTTGACCTGAGTTTTCAACTTTCTGTACAGGTCCTCGATTTCTTCTTCCCATTGGTCCGGGCATAATTACAACTCTCCTTTCGCATCAAAATCACCGCTGCCGCTTGTCTGGGCAACATAAATTTCATTGTAAATCGGGCTGTTTTCGATAAGCTCTTCGTGAGTGCCAACCGCACTGATTTCACCGTCATCCATTACAATAATCTTGTCTGCGTGTGAAACGCTTGATACACGCTGTGAAATAATCAGCTTTGTAGTATCGGGGATATTCTCTCTGAATGCCTTACGGATGCTTGCGTCTGTTGCTGTATCAACAGCACTTGTTGAGTCATCAAGAATAAGAATTTTCGGGTTTTTGAGCAAGGCTCTTGCAATGCAAAGACGCTGTTTTTGACCGCCTGATACATTAGTACCGCCCTGTTCGATTTTTGTATTGTATTTATCGGGGAAACTTTCTATGAATGCATCTGCACACGCAAGTTTGCAGGCATTGATACATTCCTCTTCGGTTGCATTTTCGTTACCCCATCTGAGGTTATCAAGGATTGTTCCGCTGAAAAGAACATTTGACTGGAGTACAACGGCAACCTTGTCACGCAGAGTTTCAATATCGTAGTCACGAACATCTTTTCCGCTGACTTTTACGGAACCGTCAGTTACATCATAAAGTCTTGCAATGAGGTTTACAAGGCTTGTTTTTGAAGAGCCTGTACCGCCGATAATACCGATTGTTTCGCCTGATTTGATTTTGAGGTTAATATCATTGAGAATCGGCTTTTCAGCTTTTTCGCTGTATGAGAATGAAACATTGTCAAATTCAATACTGCCGTCTTTAACATCATATACAGGATTTTCGGGATTTGTAAGTGTTGACTTTTCATTAAGCACACCTGCAACACGCTTACCGCTTGCAAGGCTCATTGTGAGCATTACAAATACCATTGCAACCATAAGGAGGTTCATAAGAATATTCATACAGTATGTGAGCATACTTGTGAGTTCACCTGTTGTGAGTTCGTTGCTGACAATCATATTTGCACCGAACCAGCTTACAAGAATGATTGATGCGTAGGTAGTAACCATCATAACCGGTGATACTGTTACCATTGCATTTTCAGCCTTAACAAAGAGTTTGTATACATTATTTGCGGCTTTGTGGAACTTTCCTACTTCGTGTTTTTCACGAACAAAAGCCTTTACGACTCTGATTGAAGTTACATTTTCCTGAACGCTTGCGTTGAGTTCATCGTACTTTTCAAAAACCTGACTGAAATACTTGTATGTTGCCTTCATAATAAAGACAAGAACAATTGAAAGTAAAATTGTTGCAAAGAGATAAATACAGGCAAGCCTTGCATTGATGATAAATGTCATTGTCATTGCACAGATGAGTGATACAGGCGCTCTGAAACACATTCTTAAAAGCATCTGATATGCATTCTGAAGATTTGTTACATCGGTTGTCATACGGGTAACAAGTCCTGCGGTTGAGTAACGGTCAATGTTGGCAAACGAGAATGACTGGATATTTGCAAACATTGAGCGTCTAAGGTTTCTTGCAAAGCCTGCCGAAGCTTTCGCACCGTAGATACCGCCCATCATACCTGCAAACAAGCCCGTGAGTGCAAGTGCGCCCATATAACCGCCCGTTATGAGTATGTGCTGCATATCGCCCTTGTTGATACCATCATCAATCATTGATGACATAAGAAACGGAATAATTGTTTCAACAACTACTTCGAGTATCATAAAGAACGGAGTCAGAACGGATTCTTTGACGAAACCTTTGATATTTTTTGCCAAAGTTTTTATCATATGTATCTCCTTCCGTTTTAATTTGCATTTTCAAGTCCGCTGAGAATTTTATTTATAAGAAAAAGAAATTGTTTCTTTTCTTCTTTTGTCAGCAGACTGTCGAGCAAAGTTTCGTTTTTGGTTATCATATTTTCGATTTTGTAATGAAGTTCAATACCTGTTTCGGTCAAGACAAGTTTTTTGAGCCTTGCGTCACTTTCAACGCTCTCCCTCGTTATGTAATTTTTCTTTTCCATAAGTTTGAGAATACTTGTAACGGTTGAACGGGCAATTGAAAATGCGTTTTCAATATCTTTTTGATAAACATCTTCATCACGATGATCATAGAGATATGCAATAATCCAGCCGTGCATAAGAGTGAGCTTATCTACTCCCTTATCTTTGGCGGAATAAATTAACTTTCTCTGCAAAACCTGATTAAGCACCTTAATTTCGTGACCGATTGAATCATTAAAGCGTTTGCCGCATTTACAGCTTTTTACGCTTTTGTCATCACACATTATTTCACCTCCGAAATCACACTTATGAGATATTGTTCTATATAGAATAGTTCGATACAAAACAATTTGTATCAGTAATTATAGCACCTTCATTTTGAATGTCAAGAGAAATTACAAATAATTATTCAAAGTTTCACATTGCTGTCACAAATCAAAAGCGACAGCTAAAATTACAGCTGTCGCAATAGAAATCATATTCACTTTGCACAAATTATGACAATTATTACTTTTTGAGGATTTCTGTCACATCACGGACATCGGGGGTTTTGTCACCGTTAATATCACAAACAAAAAGTGCGTACTGATTTTCGTCATAGTCATCAAAGGTAAGGTCTTTTACAAGATACTGCTGAATGAGTTCGGCATCTTTTTTATCGGTTTTGCCGTCAATGTTGAGGTCTTTCATATTTTTCGGAACACAACCGCCGTCAAGTACAAAGTCAATGCCGCTGTCATTCATAAGTTCGTTCGCTCTTTTTTCGTCAACATCAATAATATAAAGTCCAACCGTGTCAAAGCACTGATAAATATACTTTGCATCTTTCAGAATTTCGGACTTTTTCTCTTTTGCCCTTTCATTTGTTATGCCTGCACCTTGAAGATGTGAATCAAGCTTTGCAATCATCTCCATTGCGTAATCGTTATCCGTCATTGCACGGTCGAGATCAACACCGTTTGTCATATAGAACCAACCGAGCGAACCCATAATATAAAGATTATTCACATCAAGGCCGCAGTAAACGGCAATTTTCCCGTCCTTATACTGACCTTTTTTCATCGACATTTTTGAATAGCCCTTGATTATACTGTAACCGAGCTTCATTCCGTCCTCGCTGATATAGTCAAGGTCAAACGCTGCTGCACTTGTGCATGAAAGGCACACTCCGCCGATAAGCATTGCAAATACGAGCAATATTGAAATCACCCTTTTAGAAAATTTTCTTTTCACAAAAAACACCTCCATTGGTAGTATCACCGAACGGAAGTGTTTTATTTTGATTTATTTACTTTTATTTGACTTATTATTTTTTCTTTCTTTTCTTATTTGATTAAGCTCTGAGCCTTTGGTTTTTACCCTTCTTTTAAATTTTGCAACGGTAAACGCTTTTATCATGTCATGATAGACATAATTAATTTCCGCACAAACCATAAGACAAACCATAAGAAAGTAGAACCAAATCATAATAACTGCGATTCTGGTAAGACCTCCGTACACGGAAAATCCGTTGAAATCCGACACATAAACCGAAATACCGAACGAAAGCACATACCACGAAACCGTGCAGAGAAACGCACCGGGCAACTGTGACTTAAAGCCGTATTCCTTATGCTCGCTGCGTGAGATGTTCGGAAAGTTCCTGTAAATCAGCGCAAACAATACCGTGAGAAACATAAAGATAAGTATATATCTGAGATGATATATTATTCCGATTATATCCGGCAACGATTTTAGATGCGGTGAAAGAAAATCGTTAATTGTTGAACCGAGGACAATAAGTACAAGTGACGCAAGCAAAATTACGAATAATGCAATTGTGTAGAACATCGCTCTTATTCTGAGAAAGAACCAGTTTCTGTTTTCGTAAGCGTCGTAAATTCTGTTGAGTCCGTTTGTGATTGCGTGAATTCCCTGTGCCGCAGACCACAGAGTGACTACAAGCGTTACAAGAGAAATTCCCACAGCACTTTCATAGGCAGAGGTCAGAAAGTATGTTAAATCATCGGCAATTTTTGACGAAAACACACTGCTGAGTCCGTGATAAACAAAATCAATCGGAATGTGCAGGTTCTGCAACAGTGACACAAAGAACATTGAGAGCGGTACAGCCGATAATATGATGAAGAATGCCGACTGTCCGGCAATTGCAAAAATATTATCGTGAACGCATTTGCTTGTTATCGGTTCAAATCTGCCTGTTATTCTTTTGTAAAGTTTTATCGCCTTGTCAACGAATTTTATCCTCAATGCGTCACCTCCCCTATTTCTATATGATAATTATTTTATACCGTTTTTCTTCATCTGCACATTGTAAGAAATTCTTGTGAGAAGTTTTTCGGGTGCAAAATGTCTGAAAAACGACACCGCTTTCATTTCAAAGCCGGGTGTGATAATCATTTTGCCCTTCATAGTCATATCAACGGCATACCTTGCAACAAACTTTGGGTCAAGTCCTCTTATGCAAAATTTAACATCAGCAACATTGTTAAAGTTAGTTTTTACAGGACCGGGGCAAAGTACGGATACTTTTACATTTATATTTTCTCTGCGCATTTCTTCATGAATTGCCTGAGTAAGGCGGACAACATAATTCTTTGACGCATAGTAGCTTGCAAATGTCGGTCCTGCAAGAAATCCTGCGGCTGAACCTACATTGAGAATATATCCGCTGTTTCTCTCCGCCATATCTTTAAGAAAAAGCTTTGTGAGAATGTGAACTGTTGAAACATTGGTGTGAATGAGTTCAAGTTCTCTTTCAAGCGGAACATCCAAAAATCTTCCGTAAGCACCGAATCCTGCGTTGTTGACAAGAAAATCAATCTGTTCATTTTCATTCTTGATATGCTCATACAAATCCATACTGTCGCTTTCTCGTGAAAAATCGAGTGTAAGTACTCTGACATTCACATTTGAAAGTTCCTCTTTCAGCTGATTTAGCTTATCTGTTGAGCGTGATGCAAGAATGAGGTCATAACCGAGTTCTGCAAGATAACGGGCAATTTCTTTACCTATTCCCGAACTTGCGCCTGTAATCAAAGCCTTCATTAGTTTTCATCATCCTTCGGTTTTTGTGCTGTGGCACAAAGCCATGTTGTACCTTCCTTTGTGTATGTGTTTATATTTTCAAAGCCTGCCGATTCAAGTACGGCTCTGATTTCCTGCGGAGTTACCGACTTGATATTCAGCATATTTTCAACCTTTTCCCACTTGAACGGGTCGTCATCTGTTCTGAGCATTTCAAAAAGCAGCATAACCGTTCCGCCCTGTTTGAGAACACGAAAAACTTCTTTCACATCATTTTCCTTATCAGGCCAGAAGTAGTAGGTTTCAACCGCCGTGATATTGTCGAATGTATTGTCATCAAAAGGCATATTGGAAACAGATGCCTGAAGAATTTTCACCTTGTTGCAAAGGATATTTTTTGAATTGAGTTTTTCGGAGGATTTTACCGAGAGTTCGGAATAGTCGATTCCGTAAACTTTGCCGTTGGCAACAATTGAGCAAAGTCGGTCAACGGTTTTTCCGCCACCGCAACCAATGTCAAGTACAGTTGCGGTGCGTTCGATATTCATATGCTCAAGTCCCCATGAGGTGAGGCTTGAATGTCCTTTATTCATAGCCTTAATCATCATTTTGCCCCAAAAGCCGTTTGGCTTTTTAGCATTCTCCACCAACTTGTGGTATTTCATAAAAATCACTCCAATCTAACATTTTTAACTATTCACTGTCTATTATTTACTTTTTCTTCCTATTGAATTGAGTTTTTGAAGCAGAAGTGCAAGGAAAAATGCACCGCCTACTATAACGATGAACCAAACAAATGACATATACAACGGTTGATTCATCACACGCAAAAACGGATATGGACCGTCAACTGCACCGACTATATTAAGTATAATAAGCACAATTGCATATAATAATGTAGGGATTGTTGCCGTGAAAGCTGATTTTGCGTCAAGGTGAGGTTCTTTTTCAAAAAGGACGAACGATAAAATTGTAAGAATCGGACACAAAGTATGTAAAAAGGTGAAGTCTTTGTTAAAAAGCATATAGAGCCAACCGTTTATGCCCTCTCCACGCATCGGGGAAAGTACGGCAAGAACTACGATAAATGTTACCGAAAGCACAGCCGCCGCCATATATTTGAACATCTGAACCGAGTGCGGAATTTCTTTTCCGCTTTTGAGATATCGCACCTGAAAGCCTGCCATAACCGCACAGGCAACAAGTGCAAACAGATTGCTGTCCTCGGTGTAATATTCAAGCGGATAGTAGCCTATTTTGAAAAACACGATAATTATTGCGGCAATCTCACAAGCGACAATCGCAAGATTAAATGCCAAAGCTGTTTTTGTTCGTTTAATTTTAAGAGTATTTTGCATTTTAAATCCTTATTTATGTTAGTTTCTTTCTATCAATGCCACGCTCTCCACATGGCTTGATTGGATAAATCAGCTTTTAGTAATGTTTTGTACAAAGCAACACAAGGAAGTATTGTTGTGATAAGCGCATTCATCTGATTTTCTGTTTTGTGAGTGCTTTCTATAAGCATATTCAGTATTTTTTTGATTGATAAAAAGTTTAGTTCCCTTTTCATCAATAAACTCTCTAACTAAATATGCTTTAATCTGCTTTTGTTGCATGATTTCCATTATATACACCTCACAAATTAATTTCTATAAAGTAAAATACATTATTTATGATTTTGCTCTATCTTTTCTCGCAGTTCTCGCAGTTCTGCAATCGTCATCGCTCTACCTTGTGATTGCACAAATGCTACTGCATTCTTTATACCCTCAACCATTTGAATTTGTTGTTGTGAATATTCTCCAAATTCTGTTACAAGTTCAATGTATTTCGGTTTTCTTAGAACCTCTTCTAAGATACCATCAAAACCATGAGTATGTTCCATCTCACCATTGTACATATAATGATATATCAAACCCACTCCTGCAAACTCAGACGCAATATAATTTACATCAGTGCTACTTTCAATCCCATGTGCAGTCTCAACGCACCAAATGTCTGAAACAATATCTTTTGAAGGGATAAATTTATTAACATCATTTTCCGTTAAATCAATTTCTGCAAATAGAGGGTAATGGTCAGAATAATCCATTGAGTAAAATACATCTCTCTTTTTTATTTTTACAATAAACATATCACTATTTTGTATCAGGATATGGTCTATTTGAGTCGGTCGTTTATAATTTGTGGTTACCATTCCATTACATACATCAATAAACCCTTCTGTAAGTCTTAAAAATTCTCTTCTGTTTTCAACAAACTTAACATCTGAATTAGCCTTTATATAATTTCCTGCATTAAAATCACCTACTATGATATTAGGTACAAATCTCTTATCGTAATTTTTGCTTAACCATTCGATTAACGCATGAGCATCGTTAGGATGAACCCCTAACAAATTAATTTCCTTATCAACATTATACATTTCTATATATCTATTTGAATAATCCACTTTTTTATTTTTATTAGATTTATGTCCATTCAAACTACGCAAATTCCACCTACTATTGTTTTTTACTATAGCAACCGTTACACCACCATACTTCGGTTCCACACGAAATTCTTTATCAGAATCATTATGGTACCATGAAATAATAGTATGATTCTTATATTTGTTATCAAAAATATTTTTCCACTTGTCTTGATATGGAAACTCTTGTAATATTGCTATATCATCAGGCTGTTCAATTATTGATGTGACTTTCTCAAAAATTTTATTAGCATTATTTTCTCTTTTAATGTCTTCATTATCCGCCCAATTATTATCCATTAAATTCCAATTGCTGCCATTAAAATTATTCACATTCCATGTTAATATCTTCATTTTTGTACCTTTCTTACTTGATTTTTGGTTCATTACATGTACATAGACTATTGAATTCTTACAACTATGAATTGCTCAAACTTTTCCAAAAATCTTTTAATAAAGTCTTCTTTTTTGCTTTATCTTGTTATCAAACATACCGTCTCCACATGGGAGGTTCCGGAGAACATATCGCAGGGGGTGATTTCTTTTGGGGTGTAGCCGTTTTCTGTGAAGAATTTTAAATCTCTTGAGAGGGTTGCGGGGTCACAGGATACATAGACTACACGGCTCGGCGACATTCTTGAAATTGTCTTTACAAGCTCTTCACCGCAGCCTTTTCTCGGTGGATCAAGGATTACGCAGTCGGGTTTTAAGCCCTCTTTTTCAAGCTGAAATGCGGCATCTGAGGCATCTCCGCAGATGAATCGTGCATTTTCAATGCCGTTTGCTTTTGCATTTTCATTTGCATCTTTCACGGCATCTTCAACAATCTCCGCACCGATAAGTTGTTTACAGGAATCAGCCATTGTAAGACCTATTGTACCCGTTCCGCAGTATAAATCAAGCAGAATTTCGTCAGATTTGAGATTTGCATATTCTTTGGCTTTGCCGTAAAGCTTTTCAGCCTGTTTTCTGTTGATCTGCCAGAACGAAAACGGTGAAATTTTAAACTGCAAACCGCAAAGTGTGTCGGTAATATAGTCACTTCCGTAGATTGTTCTGTTTTTTCTGCCGAGAACAACATTTGTTTTTTCTCTGTTAGAATTAATAATCACACTTTTTAACTGCGGAAGTTCGGATTTTAGCATTTTCACGAGCAAATCTTCCTGTTTAAGACCGTTAGCATTGACAACATAGCACACCATAAGCTCGCCCGAAACCTCGCCGATTCTGATATAAATGTGACGAAGTCTGCCCTTGCCTGTTGTTTCGTCATAAATTTCCGTGTTGGTTTTTGCGATAAAATCTTTTGTAATTTCAATTACCCTTGCAAAAATTTCGGGCTGTAAAATACAGTCGGTGCAATTGATTATGCGGTGGCTGTGGAATGAGTAAAAACCCGTCACAACATTTCCGTCACGGTCAAGACCGACAGGATACTGCGCCTTGTTGCGGTATCTTGTGATATTATCCGACGAAATAATCGGCTTGAAAACAACATTATCAAGACCGCCGATGCGTGTTACGGCATCCTCAACTCTTTGCTGTTTTATTTTGCATTCTTCTTCATAAGAAATATGTCGCCATGTGCAACCGCCGCACTTCATAAAGTTTTCGCAGTCGGGAGTAATTCTCGCCTTGGACGGAACGAGAATTTCTTCGATTTTGCCGAAAGCGTAGGTTTTCTTAACCTTTAATATACGCACCTTGAGTTCGTCACCGATTGCAGAACCCTGTACAAAAACGGCAATGCCGTCATCTGTTCTTCCGACTCCGCTGCCCTCGGCAGTTGCCGAAGTTATTGTAAGGTTTACAATATCGTTCTTTTTTAAAGTCATTTTATCACTCTGCCATTTTATGTGTATTTTTAGTTATAATCCTATTCCCCTTTATTTTAGCATTTACTCTACAATTTGGCAACAATTAAAACACAGTATCCGTACAATACACAAAAATTGCACAAATATCAAATTAGGTATTTATTTTTTTGTCCATTCGTCTTATAATATGAGTATTGCAGTTCTGTCACGGCATTGCTCTTTGAATGCAAATCAACTTGTGTTCCGACTTAAATACAGGCAAAGCGGAATGATTTTTCTGACAGACAAATATACTTATCAGGAATGGAGTGGACTATTGTGAATTACGACAGTCTTATGGATAACATAAAAAGAATACATTTTATCGGTATAGGCGGCAGCGGAATGTGTCCGCTGGCTGAGATTCTTCACCACGAGGGCTATGAGCTTTCGGGTTCGGATATGAACGAGGGTGAAACTCTTGACAGAATTAAGGGTTACGGCATTCCCGTATTTATGGGACACGCCGCAGAAAATGTTAAGGGCGCAGAGCTTGTTGTTTACTCAGCGGCTATTAAGGAAACTAACCCCGAAAGACAGGCGGCAAAGGAACTCGGTATTCCGTGCATTGAAAGAAGCGTAATGCTCGGTATTGTTACAAGAAGATACAGAAGAAGTATTGCGGTTTCGGGTACACACGGCAAAACAACTACAACCGCTATGCTTTCACAGGTGCTTATCGGCAGCGGCTTTGATCCGTCAGCTATTATCGGCGGAAAACTTCCGTTTATCGGCGGTAACAGCTATGTCGGTCACAGCGATGTAATCGTTTGTGAGGCCTGTGAGTATGTTGACACATTCTTACAGCTCAATCCGTTTATTTCGATTATTCTTAATATTGACGCAGATCATCTTGACTACTTCAAGAATCTTGACAACATTAAGAAGTCATTCAACAAATTTGCTCATCAGACAACAGGCTTGCTTGTTATCAACGGTGACGACGAAAACACTCTTGATGCCGTAAAGGATGTTGAGATTGAGAAAATCACCTACGGTTTTGGCGAAAACTGCGATTACAGAGCTGAAAACATCAGCGCAGACAAGGGTGTTCACGAGCAGTTTGATCTTTACTTCAAGGGTGAGAAGCTGACGCAGATTAAACTTATTGTTCCCGGAAAGCACAATATTTATAATGCACTTGCCGCTGCGGCTACTGCACATTATCTTGGCGCTACTCCGAAGGAAATTTCCGAGAATCTTCACAAGTTCGGCGGTGTTCACAGAAGATTTGAAATTCTCGGCACACCTGACGGAATTACTGTTGCCGATGACTTTGCTCATCATCCCACAGAACTTACCGCAACACTGAATGCCGCAATGAAAATGGGCTTTAACAAGGTTTGGGCAGTATTCCAACCGCACACATTCTCAAGAACTGCTATGCTTCTTGACGATTTTGCGGAGGCTCTCAAAATTCCGGATCAGGCAATTATTTCGGCTATTCTCCCTGTTCGTGAAACAAACACATATAACATCTATTCTACTGACCTCGGTGCAAAGGTTCCGAACTCTGTTTGTCTTGACACCTTTGAAGAGATTACAGACTATGTTTGCAAGAATGCAAAAGAGGGCGACCTCATTCTCACAATGGGCGGCGGTAATGTGTATATGTGTGCCAATATGATTTACAAACAGCTTAAATATATGGAAGAAAATAAATAAGATTTTTAAACAAAGAAAAGAACCGTGTTTTTGGTAACACGGTTCTTTTTTCTTTTATTGAATATTAAATTAAAATAGTAATAAACAAAGCTCCGTGCGGTTACGGAGCTTTGTTCGTTAAGAGAGAGTTTTTGTCTACAGCTTTGGCTGTATGAATATTTATATGAAAAGCTAAAAAGCTTGTTGGCTGTTATTGACCGAACATATAGTTCCAGATTGAGTCGCTGTCACTGTTATCTGAACTTTTGCTCTGTGATTGTGACGACTTATTCTGTGTGTTTGAATTGCTTGTTGAAGAACTGCCGCTCGGTGAATATTCTGCAAGAGTGAGCTTGAGATTTGCGGTCTTACCGCTTCTTGTAACGGTAAAAGTTACTGTATCGCCTACCTTTGAATCTTTGAGGGCGGTTTCAATGTCTGATTTTGACGAAACACTTGTACCGTTTACTGCGGTAATCATATCGCCTCTCATAAATCCTGCTTTTTCGGCATTAGAACCGCTTGTTACTGAAAGAACATAACAGCCTGTGTTGCTGAGTCCGTAGTAGAATGCGGAATCGTCGGAAGTGATATCTGTAAGCTCCATACCGAGGTCAACCCTGCCCTTTACATAACCGTATGTTTTGAGATCGTCAATTATATCAAGAACATTGTTAATCGGAATAGCAAATGCAATACCTTCAACCTCTGTTGCACTGTCCTTTGCGTTTACAATGCCGATAAGCTCACCGTTTGAGTTAAAGAGTCCGCCGCCTGAGTTACCGGGGCTGATCTGAGCGTTGTGCTGGAGAAGCGTCATACTCTTACCCTCAACTGTTACCTGACGGGCAAGTGCGCTGATGATACCGTCTGTTACAGTACCGCCAAGCTGTCCGAGCGGATTACCGATTGCAACAACATAGTCGCCTACTGCAAGGTCTGAGCTGTTGCCCATTGTTGCGGCTGAAAGACCTGTTGCATCTATTTTAAGAAGTGCAATATCGTTGTCTTCATCACTGCCGATTACCTTAGCTTTATATGAAGTTGTGCCGTCACGGAGTGTTACCGTGATATTTTCAGCACCCTCGATTACATGGTAGTTTGTGATGATGTAACCGTCTTCGGAAATGATAACGCCTGAACCTGCACCCTGCTGAACATACTGCTGAGCAAATCCGCCTGTTACAACGCTTTCTGTTGCAATTTCAACTACGCTGTCGGCTGTTTTCTTAACAATCTCGGAAGTTGTTCCGCTGAGAGCGGCATTGCTTGTTGTTGAAGTACTGCTTGCAGATGCCTGCTTGATGTTTACACTTGAAGATGAGTTGTTGTTAAGTGATGATGCAAGCATACTGCCACCGAATCCTGCACCGCCACCGAGAATGATTGCAGCTACAAGCATTGCGGCTACAAAACCCTTTGATGCTGGTTTCTTCGGCTTTTTAGGCTTTTTAACTTTTACTTTCTTAGCCTTTGGTGCGGAATACTGTTGATTTGCATACGGTGAACCCGACTGTGAGCTGTATGGATTCTGTGACGGATTGCCGTATGAATAGTTGTTAGTCTGCTGTGAAGAATATGGGTTTGAAGAATACTGTGAACCGTATGAATCCGATGAGTAGTTCTGTGAAGATGTACCCGATGCTGTGTTTGAAGAATAAGCGCTTTCATAACGGTTAGGGTTGTGTGACGCATTCTCGTTGTTACCGTTTATATACGAATGGCGGTACTCACCCGAATTTACACTTGATGTTGAATTTGTGTTCCATTCATAAGAGCTTTCTGTGTTTTCTGCAGTTGATGCGGACTGTGAATCTGATGATGAATGAATATCATGATAGCTGTTGTCAGCAGTATTATTATCTGACGAATAACCGTCATAACCGTTTTTATTGTTTTCAAAGTTATCGTTCATAACTGTACCTCCGATTAAAAGTTATATTTTCAAAAGACTTCATCGAATGTCGATGTTGTTTTTTGATGTTGTAGATATAATAAAGCCCCAAAGTGAAAAGTATATGAAATACGGCTGAATTAATGTTGAAAGCAAGAAAATAGTATGTGAAAATTCGGTGTGCGTTGTGAGGAGTACGACACAATCATCTGTATTCACGAAAAAAGGGCAGAACAAAACGCTCTGCCCTATATAATGTTTAAGATAATAACAATTTTAAATCTCAGTTATCCTAAATTTGATAATAACGAAATAACTCATCAAGAATACTTTTCATATTTTTAAATTGAGTATTTGTGATTTTTATGATTACGCAAAGGAATAAAGTCAGAATAGCTACAATTATAGTTGGAAATCCCAAAATTCCTGCAACAGAAATAAAATGAATACCGATCAAGAAGAAATACAAAAAGATTGCTAAACCAACAGCCATTATTGGATTTGGAAACATTCTGATTGTTAAATCAGAATATCCACAATCTTCCTCTATCTTACCTGAAAAAATCGGACTTAGACTATAAATTCCACCGTAATTTTTAGTCGGTACAAACTTCATTTTAAAACCCTTATCCGTAAATTTTACATCATAGGAGTAATCCTCTCTCTTAATGTCAGCACCATACTTAGAATTACTTTTAATTATATCATTTATGTGTTCTTCTGATAAAGAAAGTTTATAATGAAGTTTATCAAAGAATTTTATAATCATAGAAATAACTCCATATACAAAAGGCACTCAGTTTGCCGAAACGGTGTTGACCTGTTCTTTTGTTTCGGGCTTCTTTTCAACCTTTTCGTTAAGCTTTTTCTTTACCGAAACTTCGTCAAATTTCTTTTTGAAGGATACTCTGCCGTTGAACTTTTTCCTGCAATACTTGCATGAAAATTCGGCGGTAAAGCTTTTGTTGTGAAGTCGCCACTTTGAAAGCTGAACAAGCGGTTTTCCGCAATCTTCACAATCGAAAAACATAACGCTTTTGTCAACATCGGGACTGTTGATATCTGTGACAAAATGATTTTTGAACAGCAGTCTGTCATAGAATTCGTCACAAACAGCATCCTTAATGTACGGCTTTAACGGATACTTACCGTAAAAAGCCTTCATACATTCCAATGTCAGGTACACATCGGCAAGCGCTCTGTGCTGATCATCTTCCGAAAAATCAACACCTGCCATTTCGGCACAGGCGCCGAGTCCCAGCTGACAGGATGAATCGTGCAAATCAAGACAATCTTCACAATAGCTTTGCAGATTGCAATAGCGTGAGAGAAACGGAAGTCTGGTTCTGCCCGTGTAGTAGCTGTAGTTTTCGATAAGAGCATGAAGGTCGGAGTCGCTCCATGTCATAAGCACACCGTCACCCAGGAAATCCGAGAACAGGCTGATTGCTTTGATAAAACTGACGCCCTCGTCCTTCAACTCTTCATTTGTTATTTTAGTAAGCTGTTTTACCTTACTGCATAGCTTTTTGCCGATTTTCGGAGCAACAAGCATTGTAAAGGTGTCGCATACATTCAGTTCATCATCAAGCTTAACCGCACCGATTTCAATTATTTCATTGACAAATTTGTGCAGAACCTTGCTGTATGAACCGTTCCATTCAAGGTCAAGAATTACATAACTCATTATTTTAATTATTTCTTACGGAATGCCTGTTTCATACGCTGTTCTTTTGAAAGAATACGCTTACGCATACGGATATTTTCGGGAGTAACCTCAACAAGCTCATCATCAGCAATGAATTCAAGGCACTGTTCAAGTGACATAATTGTCGGAGGTGTAAGCTTGAGGGCGTCATCAGAACCCGATGCACGGGTGTTTGTGATGTGCTTTTTCTTGCAGACATTAACTGTGATATCCTCAGACTTAGGACTTGCGCCTACAATCATACCCTCGTAAACAGGAACACCGGGTCCGATAAAGAGTCTGCCTCTTTCCTGAGCGGCATAAAGACCGTAGGTTACAGTTTCGCCTGTTTCAAAAGCGATAAGTGAACCCTGATGGCGGGTTACGATTTCACCCTTGTATGGCTCATAACCGTCAAATACATGGTTCATAATACCGTTACCGTTTGTATCTGTAAGAAATTCGGGGCGGTAACCCATAAGACCTCTTGACGGGATTCTGAATTCTATGTGAGTAACACCGCCTTCACGGGTTCCCATATTGATAAGCTCACCTTTTCTTGAACCGAGCTTTTCCATTACAGGACCGACATATGTGTCGGGAACTTCAATGATAAGAAACTCCATAGGCTCATGAAGCTTGCCGTCAATCATCTTTGTAATAACCTGCGGACGGGAAACCTGAAATTCATAATTCTGACGGCGCATTGTTTCGATAAGAATTGAAAGGTGGAGTTCACCTCTGCCCGATACCTTGAATGTATCGGCGCTGTCTGTTTCTTCAACACGAAGTGCAACATTTGTTTCAATTTCCTTGAAAAGTCTGTCACGAAGGTTACGGGAGGTTACATACTTACCCTCTCTGCCTGCAAACGGTGAGTTGTTTACGATAAAGTTCATTGAAACCGTAGGCTCGTCAATCTTTACGAACGGGAGCGGCTCAACGCAATCGTTTGAACAGATTGTTTCACCGATGTTGATATCCTGAACACCGCTTACGCAAACGATGTCGCCGACTGTTGCAGTGTCACATTCAACTCTTTTAAGTCCTTCAAACTGATACAGCTTTGCAATTCTTACATTCTGAGTTGTACCGTCTGTGTGACAGAGAACGGCAGCCTCTCCGTTCTTTGCAGTACCTCTTTCAACACGGCCTACACCGATTCTGCCGACAAACTTATCGGAGTCAATGTTTGAAATAAGGAGCTGGAGTCCTCCGTTCATATCACCCTGAGGAGCAGGGATTTCTTTTACAATTGCGTCAAAGAGAGGTTTCATATCCGTACCGGGTTCATGATAATCCTCTGATGCATAGCCGTCACGGGCAGACGCATAAATTACAGGGAATTCAAGCTGATCTTCGTCGGCGCCGAGTTCGATAAAGAGGTCGAGAACCTCGTCAACAACTTCCTCGGGTCTTGCACCGGGACGGTCGATTTTGTTAAGAACAACAAGCGGCTTTTTGCCGAGGCCGAGTGCCTTTTTAAGAACAAATCTTGTCTGCGGCATACAACCCTCAAATGCGTCAACAAGCAATACAACACCGTCAACCATCTGAAGAATACGCTCAACCTCACCGCCGAAATCGGCATGACCGGGGGTGTCAACAATGTTAATTTTGATACCGTTGTACATTACGGCTGTCGGCTTTGAAAGGATTGTGATACCTCTTTCACGCTCAAGGTCATTAGAGTCCATTACTCTTTCTTCTACATTTTCATTTGCTCTGAAAACACCGCTCTGCTTCAAAAGCTGGTCAACCAGAGTAGTTTTGCCGTGGTCAACATGGGCGATAATTGCAATATTTCTTAAATTCTCTCTTACATCCATAAAAATACCTCGTTTTGCTAAAATCACTTAAATCTTATTGCATACATCAAGCATTATAACACTATAAAAGCTAAAATTCAATTTATATTTTTCATCACCTTTTTGGCTAATATCCGACACTTTTTGAACATTTTTCCGATAGAAAACCGCAAAAAATATTTTTTAGTGAAAAAATAACGATTTTCACTCATTTTGCGTGAATTTTTCTTTACAATATCTCAAGATTGTTATATAATTAACATAGTGTTTTGCATTTTTTTGCAGGACTGAATTATGATAGGCATTAATTTTTAGGAGGTAATATTATGGGCTACACGATTGCGCAGAAAATCATCAAGAATCATCTTGTCTGCGGAGAAATGACCGTTGGCAGTGATATCGGTCTTAAAATCGACCAGACTCTTACTCAGGATGCAACAGGCACTATGGCTTATATCGAATATGAGGCTATGGGCATTCCGAGAGTAAAAACAGAAAAAAGCGTTGCTTACATTGACCACAACACACTTCAGACAGGTTTTGAAAACGCCGATGACCACAGATTCATTCAGTCTGTTTGTAAAAAACACGGTATCTATTTTTCAAGACCCGGCAACGGCATTTGTCACCAGGTTCACCTTGAAAGATTCGGCAAACCGGGAAAGACTTTAATCGGTTCTGACAGCCACACTCCGACAGGCGGCGGTATCGGTATGCTCGCAATCGGTGCAGGCGGTCTTGATGTTGCTGTTGCCATGGGCGGCGGTGCATACTATATTACCATGCCGAAAATGGTAAGAGTTAATCTTACGGGCAAACTCAGTCCGTGGGTTTCTGCAAAAGATATTATCCTCGCAGTTCTTCGTGTTATGAGCGTTAAGGGCGGCGTTGGCAAGATTGTTGAGTACGGCGGAGAAGGTGTTGCCACACTTACGGTTCCCGAAAGAGCAACAATCACAAATATGGGTGCAGAGCTTGGTGCTACAACCTCTGTGTTCCCTTCGGATGAAACAACAAGAAAGTTCCTCAAGGCTCAGGGCCGTGAGGAAGACTATACAGAGCTTAAGGCTGATGACGATGCAGTTTATGACGAAGTTATCGAAATCAACCTTTCAGAGCTTGAACCGCTTGCAGCCTGTCCGCATTCACCCGACAATGTTAAGCCAATCAAAGAGCTTGAGGGCAAGAAGATTGATCAGGTTTGTATCGGTTCATGTACAAACTCAAGTTATCTTGACCTTATGAGAGTTGCTCATATTCTCAAGGGCAAAAAGGTTGCTGACAATGTATCTCTCGCAATTGCTCCGGGTTCAAAGCAGGTATTCAATATGCTCGCTCTCAACGGTGCTCTCGGCGATATGATCGCAGCAGGTGCAAGAATTCTTGAAAGTGCCTGCGGTCCTTGTATCGGTATGGGTCAGTCACCTAACAGCGGCGGTATTTCACTTAGAACATTCAACCGTAACTTTGAAGGCAGAAGCGGTACAGCAGACGGTCAGATTTATCTTGTATCTCCCGAAACTGCAGCAGTTTCAGCAATTAACGGCGTATTCACAGACCCAAGATGTCTTGGTGCGGCTGCTGAAATTGAAATGCCCGAAAAATTCCTTATCAATGACAATATGGTTATTGATCCTGCTCCTGTTGAAGAAATGGACAGCGTAGAAATTCTCCGTGGTCCTAACATCAAGAGTTATCCCGAAACTCATCCGCTCACAGATTCTATTGAGGCATCATGTTCACTCAAGGTTGGCGACAACATCACAACCGACCACATTATGCCTGCAGGTGCAAAGATTCTTCCGCTCCGTTCAAATATTCCGAAAATTTCAGAGCATTGCTTTACAGTATGCGACAAGGAATTTCCAACCCGTGCAAAGACACTCGGCAAGAGCATTATTGTCGGCGGTGAAAACTACGGTCAGGGTTCTTCTCGTGAGCATGCGGCTCTCGCTCCCCTCTTCCTCGGTGTTAAGGCAGTTCTCGTAAAGAGCTTTGCAAGAATTCACAAGAGCAACCTTATCAACGCAGGTATTCTTCCGCTTACATTCGTAAACGCAGAAAATTACGATAAAATTAAGCTCGGCGATATGCTTGAACTTCCTAATGTTAAGGAAGAAATCGCAAACGGCAAGCAGGTTACTGTTGTAAACAAGACAACAGGCGACACAATCGTTGCCGACTGCGAGCTTTCTGACAGAACAAGAAACATTATCATTGCAGGCGGTCTGCTTGACTACACAAAGGAGAACAGCTGATATGGAAAAAATTAAAATGGTCACTCCTCTCGTTGAGATGGACGGCGACGAGATGACAAGAGTCATCTGGAAACAGATTAAAGACATTCTTATCACACCTTATGTTGACCTCAAAACAGAGTACTATGACCTCGGTCTTGAACACAGAAACGAAACCGACGATCAGGTTACTGTTGACAGTGCCAACGCAACAAAGAAATACGGCGTTGCAGTTAAGTGTGCAACAATCACACCTAACGCTGCAAGAATGACAGAATACAACCTCAAAAGTATGTGGAAGTCACCTAACGGCACAATCCGTGCTATCCTTGACGGTACAGTATTCAGAAGCCCGATTCTTGTTAAGGGTATTGTTCCTTACATTCCTACATGGAAAAAGCCAATCTGCATTGCCCGTCACGCATACGGCGATGTTTATAAGAACACAGAGATGAAAGTTGAAGCAGGCAGCAAGGCTGAACTTTGTGTTACAAAGCCTGATGGTACTGAAGAAAGAAGCACAATCTTCGACTTTAAGACTGACGGTATCATTCAGGGTATGCACAACATTGACAAGAGTATCTCATCATTTGCTCGTTCATGCTTTAACTATGCACTTGATCAGAAACTTGATGTTTGGTTTGCAACAAAGGATACAATCAGCAAGATTTATGACCACAGATTCAAGGATATTTTCAACGAAATCTTTGAAAATGAATACAAAGAAAAGTTTGAAAACGCAGGTATTACATACTTCTACACACTTATTGATGACGCTGTTGCAAGAGTTATCAGAAGTGAGGGCGGCTATATGTGGGCTTGCAAGAACTATGACGGCGATGTTATGAGTGATATGATTGCTACTGCATTCGGTTCACTTGCAATGATGACAAGCGTACTTGTTTCTCCTGACGGCATCTATGAATACGAGGCTGCTCACGGCACAGTTCAGCGCCACTATTACAAGTATCTCAAGGGCGAAGAAACTTCTACAAACTCTGTTGCAACATTGTTTGCATGGACAGGTGCTCTTCGCAAGAGAGGCGAGCTTGACGGCCTTGATGACCTTATGAAATTTGCAGACAAGCTTGAAGCTGCAACAATCAAGACTATTGAGGACGGCGTTATGACAGGCGACCTCTACGCTATCTCAACACTTGAGAACAAAAAGAAGGTAAACACAGAAGAATTCCTCAAGGCTATTGATGAACGCCTTGTAGCATCTCTCTGATTTTAAGGTTAAAGGAGCATAGTGAGTAATGTCTAAGAGTGACAGTATTTCAATGTCGGTTATCAGGCGTTTGCCAAGATATTACCGCTTTTTATCAGAACTGAACGACCAGAACATTGACAAAATTTCTTCAACAAAGCTTGCACAGATTATGAATGTGACTGCCTCACAGGTAAGGCAGGACCTTAACTGTTTTGGCGGATTCGGTCAGCAGGGTTACGGCTACAGCGTTAGTCAGCTGAAAGAAGAAATTAAGAACATACTCGGTCTTAACAACGATTACAAGGCAATTCTTATCGGTGCGGGTAATCTTGGTAAAGCCGTTGCAATGCATATGAATTTTGAAAAGCTCGGTTTTGAACTCATCGCCTGTTTCGATAACAACGAACAGAAAGTCGGTTCAAAGCTCAACGGACTTACAGTTAAGAACGAAAGTGAACTCGATGATTTTTGCAATAAAAACCACATTGACACTGCGTTTTTGTGTATTCCCAGAGTTTGTGTTGAAAATGTTCTTGACAAGCTTTATTCACATGGAATAAAAAATTACTGGAATTTCAGTCACTATGATATAAATGCTCGTTATAATGATACTATGGTAGAAAATGTTCATCTCAGCGACAGTCTTATGACACTCTGCTACAGAATGAACAATAACTGATAAACCAATTAAATTCCCGACAGTTTTTAATTGACTGTCGGGAATTTTTCTGTTTTAGAATAATATCCGATTTTATGCAGATTAAAAGGGCTGACCGTTTAAGGTCAGCCCTCTTTTGCAATTTGTGTTTGTGATTTCAGATTAACCGAGTGTAACCTGCTCAGCGATTGGAGCGTTGGGGTTAGTGTCAGGGTTATCTGTGTAGAATGTAAGGTATGTACCGCCCATAACAGCAGAGTCATCAATTACAATCCACATTTCGTTATCTACAAAGCCCTTGTAGTCAATTGTTTGGTTAGTTGCATTATCAGAAACAATTACATTGTATGTACCTGCTCCCTTGTATGTGAAGCTGTAATCAAACCAACCGTTTTCACCTTTAGTCATAGGATCACCCGGCCACTCTGTCATAAAGTTGCCTGAGTCTGCGCCCTTGAGGTTTGAACCCCATATCCAGAGGTATGGTGTCCATGTAAGTGAACCGTTGTGCTTTACATGAAGTGTGATGTCAAGGCTTGAAGCGATGTAGTAGTAGTTTACCTCAGCCTCACCGTAAGGAATGTATCCTGCTGGTTTAGCCGGCATATTGTCAGGATCAACTGCATAGCCAACAACCTTGAATGCCTTTGATTCATATGTGCTGCCTGCTCTGCCTGAGAATACGATTGAATCAGTAAGTTTCTTCTGCTGACCCTTTGCATCTGTGTAGTAGTAGTTTACTGTTACCTTACCTGAAGAAACAGGGAGGTTAACAATAGACTTCATAAGCATTGTTGTGTCTTCAACGCTTACATTGTCATCATAGTTAAGGTCAAGTGCTGACTGATCAACTGTAGGAGTTTCGAGCTTAAGGATGTACTTCTGGAGAAGTGTAGCGTCGATAACATCAACTTCACCGTCACCGTTGAAGTCTGCATTCTTGATTGTCTCAGGAATATAGTCTGTGTACATATATGTAACTTCCTGAGTACCGTCAGTGTACTTGCCTTCTGTGTTACCCTCAACACGGCTTACGATGTATGTATCAGGAACGCCTGCACTTGGAACTGTTACATAACCTGAACCTACAGGACCCTGAAGAACTACAGAATCTTCAAGCTTTTCGCCTGTTGACTCATAAACATAGTTTACTTTTACCTTACCGTTTGAAGAATGGATGCCTGCTGACTCATAGCCTGCCTTGTCAACAGCTACGATAGCTGAACGAGCAGGAACTGTGAATGTTGAGCCTGTTACCTCACCAAGTGAGTCAAGGCCTGCTGTTTCGCCGTTGGCAATAATAACCCAATCTGTTACAGATGTGTCTGCAAGTGTAACATCTGCAGCTGTTGAAGCATTGTTGTAGAGAACGGCAATCTTGTTCCACTCACCCTCAACATCATTTGCAAGAGTGTATGAAATCTGGTTTGTAGGTGAAGATACCTTATTTGTGAAGATGAAGTTGTTAGCATATGATGTATCCATAGCTGTGAGAGGTGAGAATGCTGACTTAATCTGCATCATACCCTTGTAGTAAGAAACTACATCAGCATAGTCAACAACATTCTGCCACTTAATCATATTAAGTTCAGGATCTGACTTGTAGCTGTTTGTGTCACCGTCTTTTGAACGAGCCATTTCTTCACCGGCAAGTGTGAATGAAATACCCTGTGATGTGTAGATGATAGCACTTGCGAGCTTGTTCATCTTTACAGCCTCAGAATTTCTTTCGCCAAAGCTTGCAAGACCTGTTGATGCAAGAATCTGGTCATAAAGTGTTGCGTTATCGTGACATGAATCGTATGTTACGCACTGTGAAGGAGCCTGAGCCTTCCACTTGTTTGTACCTGAGCTGTTAGCACGAATACCGTAGTTTACATCCTTTGCAGATGTCTTTGAGCCCTGTACGAAACCTGTGTTGTTGATGCCCATTGCACTACCCTTTACACCGTCACGGATACCGTCATTGAAGATAGCGATTCTGTCGCTGAGTCTTGCTGCGTTAGCCTGTGTTGCAGGATAGAACTTTGTGCCTGAGCATGTGTTTGTTGGGTGGTATGAGTCGCCGCCTGCCCAACCTTCGCCCCACATTGTGATTCGTGGGTCGATCTGGTCGAGAGCTTCTCTTGCCATATTCATTGTTTCAACATCCATAATACCCATAAGGTCAAAACGGAAGCCGTCAACATGATATTCATTTACCCAATATTTGAGTGAGTCGATAACATACTGTCTGTACATTGCACGCTCTGTTGCACCTTCGTTGCCGCAACCCGAACCGTCTGAGAATGCACCTGATGTTTTCATTCTGTAGTAGTAGTTAGGAACTGTGTGCTGGAAGCATGAATCAGTTGAAAAAGTATGGTTGTAAACAACATCCATTACAACAGAAATGCCGGCATCGTGGAGAGCCTTAATCATTTCTTTGCACTCTTTGATTCTTACTTTACCGTTATAAGGGTTTGAAGAATATGAACCTTCAGGAACATTGTAGTTCTGTGGGTCATAACCCCAGTTAAACTGAGTATCAGCGCCTGCCTCATTTACTGACTGGAAGTCATAGAATGGGTTGAGCTGTACTGTTGTTACACCGAGTTCCTTGAGGTAATCAATACAGGTCGAAACCTTGCCCTCGCCGTTAAGAGTTGTGCCGTTTTCTGTGAAAGCAAGGTACTTACCTCTGTTAGCTTCGCTTACACCTGAAGCCTTGTCATAAGAAAAGTCTTTGATATGGAGTTCCCATACTGATGACTGTGTTGACTTGTCAAGAAGAACATGGTTATCGCTTGACCAACCGTCAGGATCTGTCTCGTCAAAGTCAACAATCATTGAGCGCTTGCCGTTTACGCCTGTTGCCGTTGAGTATACATCCTGTGTTTCATAAGTCTTTGTTGCATCTGAACCGATGTGTGTTGTGTCTGTTGTTGTGACTGAGTATGTGTAATAATAATCCTTCCAGTTGCCGACGAGTGTAATAGTCCAAACACCGTTCCACTCACCTTCAACGAGCATTTTTTCAAGTGTGTAGCTGGCAACTTTAGATGCACCCTGCTCGTCATCCGAACCTGTTGTAAAGACATTGAGCTTAACACCGGTTGCTGTCGGTGACCAAACCTTGAATGTTGTAGCATCTTTTGTGTAAGTAACACCAAGATCATCACCCGAGTAAGCATACTGAGCGTCAATATCTTCAGCAGCCTTTGTGTAAGAATTGTCTCTTGCGTAGTCGCTTGAAACTGCCGAACTGTCATCGGCTGTTGCGGCAAAGCTTGATACAACCGCTGTTGAGGCAAGCATGCACGCTGCAAGAACTGCAGAAACAATTTTCTTCGTAGTTCTCATAGATAATATTCCTCCTTATTACTTTTTATAATCTATTCCGCCTCTGACGGAAATAACTACCTTAATCAGTTCTCTTCAATGTCAAGGTCAGCCATAAGGCGCTTTTTGCGCTTAACAGAAGAGTAAACTAACGATGCGGCACAAAGAGCAATAATAAGTCCTGTGCCGACATACACAAACGGAAGCATCTGCTTGAGCGGATCGGGGTTTGACGAGTAGCTGAACACTACATTGATTTCGCCCGATTTAAATGTTCCGTTTGCCTTTTCGGGAACGCTTACAAGATCTTTTTCCTCATATGTATTTTGAGAAAGTGAATAAGCCTGTCCTTCAACACCTGTGATTGTCTTTGTATCAAGAATTTTACCCGAATCGTCCATATAAATGGCATTGACTCTGCAAACAGTCTTATCCTCATCATCAGTTACACGGGTATATTTGTATGTAACGGTCTTACTTGCGGAATCAAGCTTGCCTGCACCGTTTGTCGGGAGGTCGTCAAGAACAAGCTTGTAATTTTTAATTGACGGAAGGTCGGGAGTATAATACTGCTCGCCCTTTCTGTTTTTCACAAGAAAAGAATCTTCAATTTCCGTATTATTTGTTTCGTCAACAAACTTTACGGTAACCGTTGACATCTCACCGTCATATTCTTCAACATAAACCTTTGCATGACCTACCTGATCCGTGAACACACCTTTGATTTCACCGTCGGTTTTCTTAACATCATAATTAAGAGTTGACGCAAGATTTGTCACATCATAGCTTGTGCCGAGTTCGCCTGTGAGCGTCTGTGATTTGATGAGTTTTTCGGTTTTGTTGTCATAATAATCAATGACAACAGCGCCCTCATCATCCATAATTCCCGCAGAATCATAGCTCTTTGTGTCAACCATAATAACGGCTGAATGAGCCTCAACCTTTACGCTGTTTGTAACATTCTTTATGTTGCGAAGTCCGGCTGTCTTGTTATCTGCAAGAACAACCCAGTCGCCTTTTGCGGTTACATTCTGTGCAGAATCGGAGCCGTTGAAGATTACGCACATCTGACTCCATTTTCCACTCTCGGTGTTATTTATTGTGTAGCCCGTAACACCCTTTGGAACATCGGAAAGATATGTAAGGCTGTTGGCTGTTGCAGCAGTAGAATCCGAAAATGCCGCAAAAGCGTCACGGATTTTATAAAGACCTCTGTAATATTCAATTACATCTGAATAGAGATCGACATTTTCCCAGTCAAGCATATTTTCTTTTCTGCTTGACGCATAGCTGTTTTCATCACCATCTTTACTGCGACAAAACTCCTCACCGCCGAGTGAGAACGGAATACCCTGTGAAGTAATAACAATTGCCGCAGAAAGCTTGTTCATCGCAACAAGATCTTCATATCTTTTGCGATATTTACCGTCGGCACCGTAAACAGAGCCGACAAGCTTATCGTAAAGACAAAGGTTATCGTGACATGATGCATATGTTACGCATTGTGACGGAACATTTGCCCAGCCTGTTGTTATGTCACTCTGACCTGCTATGCCTGTTTTCAGGTTGGCTCTGCGTGAACCTTCCTGAACAAAAGCACCGTCTGTACCGCCTGTGCTTCCCTTGATTGCATCACGGATTGTATCGTCAAATGCACCGATACGGTTGCTCATCTGCTTGAGATTTTTCTGACTTGCCATAACTGTGCCTTCGTCACAATTTGTAGCCATATCCCACGCTTCACCGTACATAAGAATCTGTTCGCCGCTGCCATCTGCATAAAGACCGTCAAGAGCGGCACGGATTGAATTCATAGTTGTTACATCGTGAAGTCCCATAAGGTCAAAGCGAAAACCGTCAATGTGGTATTCGCTTGCCCAGTATGTAACGGAATCAATCATATATTTTCTGAACATAAGATGTTCGCTTGCTGTATCGTTTGAACAACCTGAGCCATTTGAGAATGTTCCGTCGCTGTTCATTCTGTAATAGTAGTTCGGAACTGTTCTCTGAAACCAAGAATCGGGTGTGTAGGTGTGGTTATAGACAACATCCATAATTACACCGATTCCTGCGTTATGAAGTGCCTGAATCATCTGCTTACATTCTTTGATTCTCACTTCACCCTTTTTAGGATTTGTAGAATAAGAACCCTCGGGACAGTTGTAGTTGACGGGATCGTAACCCCAGTTGTACTGATCCATAATGTTCTTGCTCTCATCAACCGAACCGAAATCGTAGAACGGCATAATCTGCACATACTTTACGCCGAGTTTTTTGAGATAGTCAACGCAGGTTGAAGATGCACCCTGAACACCGTTGACTGTTGTTCCCTCTTCGGTAAAAGCAAGGAATTTTCCTCGGTTTGCTTCACTTACACCGCTTGATTCGGATGAAGAGAAGTCTGCAACGGAAATTTCCCATACAGACGCATTAGTCTGATTTTGAACAAGCACATGCTTGTCATTTTCCCAACCCTCAGGATTGGTTGAGTTAAGGTCAACAACCATTGAACGGTTACCGTTCACACCGCAAGCCTTTGCATAAACATCAGCTGTTTCTTTGGTTGTTTTTCCGTGAGTAACGGAATATGTATAATATTTGTTAAGCAGGTCGCCGTTAATTGTAACAGACCACACGCCTGTTGTTTTGTCAAGCACCATAGCCCTTGACATTATAGAACCTGCATCTCCCTCATCATCACTGCCGTGTTCAAAAATGTTTACACGAACAGATGCCGCATTTGGTGACCACACCTTGAATGTGGTTGATTTTTTTGAGTAATTAGCACCAAGATCATTGCCCGAATATGCGTATTTGTCCAGATTAGCGGCATATGCCTGATAATCTGTTGTTGTTTTCTTTTCCGCTGCCGAAACATCAGCCGCACACATTCCTGTAATCATCATAGCTGTCATTACTCCTGCCAATACTTTTTTTAAAAACAATCAAAAATGCCTCCTGACTTATTCGGATATGAGCAAAACAAAGGTCACAATCAGCACTGTTTTACAATAGTCCATACGAATTCCAATGTTAGCATTTCATTAATTTATTTTATCATATAAGGCAATATGTTTTAATTCCGATTTAGAATATATGAACTGATAAAGACTTTATCGTTGTAGAATTTTCTATGGTAAATATGTGCAATATGCCGAATTTTCAAATGTAATTTTTTTAATTTATATTGAGCAAATAAAAAAATGTCGTTAAAGACAATTTCATAATCTTTTTTAGTTTGATTGCAAAATTTTGTCCTAATAAAAAATGAATTCCCCGACCGAAGTCGGGGATAATAGAGTCATATTCCGTAGGTTGAAGTGTTGACAATTGCACTTTCAATCCGCAGAAGTCTGTTGTACTTTGCAACTCTGTCGGTTCGGCACGGCGCGCCTGTTTTTATCTGTCCCGAATTTACCGCAACCGCAATGTCGGCGATTGTTGTGTCCTCGGTTTCACCGCTTCTGTGCGAGATTATCGTGCGATAACCCGCCTTATGAGCCGTGTCGATTGCATCAAGAGTTTCAGTGAGTGTACCGATTTGATTTATCTTAATCAAAATTGCATTGCCTGCACCGAGTTCTATACCCTTTTTAAGCCTTTTTGTGTTGGTGACAAACAAATCGTCACCGACAAGCTGAACTTTGTCACCGATTTCTGATGTTATTTTCTTCCAACCGTCCCAGTCGTGTTCTGAAAGCGGATCTTCAACAGAAATGACAGGGTATTTTTTGCAAATGTTTGTAAAATAGTCGCATACCTCATCTGAATTAAAGGTGTTGCCTCTTTTGGGCATAATATATTTGCCGTCTTTATACCATTCGGATGCCGCCGCATCAAGTGCAATTTTGATTTCATCGGTATTGTATCCTGCCTTTTCAATTGCCTTTATAATATATTCAATAGCTTCCTGATCGCTGTTTAGATTTGGAGCATAGCCGCCCTCATCGCCTACACCTGTTGACATATTATTCTCTTTGAGAATTTTGCCGAGTGTGTGGTAGATTTCACAGCACTGCATAAGTCCCTCGGAAAAGCACCTTGCACCGACAGGCATTATCATAAATTCCTGAATGTCAATATTGTTTGTCGCATGAGCGCCGCCGTTGAGAATGTTCATCATAGGAACAGGCATTCTGACCGCATATGTTCCACCGATATAGCGAAAAAGCGGTAATTTTAAATGCTTTGCCGCTGCTTTTGCACAGGCAAGTGATACGGCAAGAATGGCGTTTGCACCGAGTAAATCCTTATTATCCGTGCCGTCAAGTTCAATCATTTTGCTGTCGATTGCACACTGATCAAACGGTGAGTCGCAACATAAATTCGGTGAAATTATGCTGTTGATATTTTCAACTGCTCTTTGAACACCTTTTCCGTTATAACGCTTGTCGCCGTCACGGAGTTCAACGGCTTCAAATTCGCCTGTTGAAGCACCTGACGGAACTGATGCTTTGGCAAAAGTTCCGTCCGAAAGACCGACTTCTGCCTCGACTGTGGGATTACCTCTTGAATCAATTATTTCTCTGCCGATTATTGTATCTATTTTTATTTCCATTTATATGCCCTCTCATATTGAAAATTTGAAACAAAACTGATTATTCACCGCCTACAAAGTCGGTGAATATCAGTACTAAGGTTATTTTTCCATACACGGTTTATTTTATGCAGGAGTAACGGATTTTTGTCATGGGCATATATTGTTACTATGAAAACCAAGGAGGACAGATATGGAAATGGTTCAGTACACCGTTCGTCCGGGCAATACACTTTTCGGTATTGCACAGTTCTTTCAGACAACGGTAAATGACATACTAAAATACAACAACATTCAGACTCCCGACGCTATTTTTGTCGGTCAGGTGCTTACAGTTCCGGCAGGCAGTGCGGAAACGCAGTATCATGTTGCAAGACCCGGCGATTCGCTGTGGATAATTGCACAAATGCACGGAACTACGGTTGACAATCTTTCAAGGCTTAACGGACTTTCAAATCCGAATGTAATTTATCCGGGTCAGATTATAAAGGTAAGATGATAAAAAGGACAGCTTTGGTTAATGAAGCTGTCCTTTGTTAATTTATTTGATTATTTTCCGTGTTCTATAAGGTAATCATCAATCTGATTTTTGTCATAAATTCCGAGGTCATCACAACCTGCGAGATACTCGTTATGATGACGAAGTTCGTGATGAAGAATCCCCACAAGTTTTTTGCGGTATTCCTCTTTACCAAGCGAACCGTAAACCCTATTGATTGAACCGTAATAAAACACAATGGCATTGCCCAGAGAATTGCGTATGTACTCACCCAAAATGAACAAATCATTGTTAAGAGCTTTTGGATGAACCTTTGACTGCGGAAGAAGTGAAATCCCTCCGTTTAAATTTCTGTAGAGTTCATAAGGCATTGAATCTGCAATTTCATCAAGCATTGCACCACATTCATTGAAAGTAATCATAAGCGTTTAATAATCAATAATCAAGGTAATCTTTAAGCTTTCTGCTTCTTGAAGGATGACGGAGCTTACGAAGAGCCTTTGCCTCAATCTGACGGATACGCTCACGGGTTACATTGAACTCCTTGCCGACTTCTTCAAGAGTTCTGCTTCTTCCGTCCTCAAGACCGAAACGGAGTTTGAGAACCTTTGCCTCACGAGGAGTGAGTGTTGAAAGAACATCGGAAAGCTGTTCGCGGAGCATTGTGTGTGATGCGGCATCGGCAGGTGCGGGAGCATCGTTATCTGGGATAAAGTCGCCAAGATGGCTGTCTTCCTCTTCACCGATTGGAGTTTCAAGTGAAACAGGTTCCTGAGCGACACGCATAATTTCACGAACCTTGTCAACAGGCATATCAATTTCAGCGGCAATTTCATCAGCTGACGGCTCGTGACCGTTCTGGTGAAGGAGCTGGCTCTGAACCTTTTTAACCTTGTTGATTGTTTCAACCATATGAACAGGAATACGGATTGTACGAGCCTGATCGGCAATTGCACGAGTGATAGCCTGTCTGATCCACCATGTTGCGTATGTTGAGAATTTGAAACCCTTTGTGTAGTCAAACTTTTCTACAGCTTTGATAAGACCGAGGTTACCCTCCTGAATAAGATCGAGAAACTGCATACCTCTGCCGAGATAACGCTTTGCAATTGAAACAACAAGACGAAGGTTCGCCTCTGAAAGACGCTGTTTTGCGGCAACATCACCGTCAGCAATTCTGATTGCAAGGTTGATTTCTTCATCTGAAGAAAGAAGCGGAACTCGTCCGATTTCTTTAAGGTAAACCTTTACAGGGTCATCAACCGAAACACTGCCTGTTTCTGCAACAGGTGCGTGTGAATCGCCGCCTTTGTTTTCATCAAAACCGAGGTCAATATCATCAATTTTAATATCGCCTGAATCCTCAACAATTTCGATGCCAAGCTGTGCAAGGGAATCGTAAAGCTTTTCAAGCTGTTCGGGATCGAAGTCAATTTCACCGATTGCATCGAGAATTTCCTGATTGGTAAGCTGACCTTTCTGCTTACCGAGTTCCATAAGATCTCTTACTACTGTTTTCTTATCGGGTGTAGCTGCCATACTCATTTTCCTTTCCTGCGCTTACTGTTTCTTTTTCCTTATTTTATCGAGATATGCCATAAGCTCCTCATTTGAAACATCGGCTAAATCGCCGGAATTGAGCTTTGAGCTTTCCTCGTTGATTACATTTATGTATTCATTCATTGCTTCTTCTGTTGACGCACCTGAAATTGATTGTGACAACAGCTGATAAAGCTTTGAATTTTCATCTTGTGTAAAATCCGCTGCCACATTTGTAAGAGGGTCTTCTCCCCTTTCTATGCGACCGCTGAAATATTCAAAAAACCTCCGCATAAGACTGTTTTGAAACTGTTCGGGTTTTACCCTTGCAGAAATCACTTCGTATGCATCAGGATTGTTGAGCAAATATACCAAGAGAGCCTCTTCTGCACTTGAACTGCGTGGCTTTTGAAAATGCTCGGGATTGATTTTATCATTTCTTCGGCTGAGTTCAAGCTGAATTTGACGAGCCTGTTTCTTTTCTTCAGCCCTTTCACCTCTGCGTGATACTCTTGACACCTGCTGTTTGAATGCATTTTTGTCAACTCCGAGTTCGGATGCTACCTTTGAAGAATAGACATCCCGTTCAATCGGACTGCTGATTGTTGCAATCAGCTTTGCCGCCTCTTCAAGGAATGCAACCTTGCCCTCTGTCAGCTGAATGTTGTGTGCATTTTTCAGCTTTTGAAGTCGATATTCAACATCGTTTCCGCATTTGTCGAGCAATGCTTTAAATGCCGCAGGGCCGTCATTACCCTTTGATTTGATAAATTCATCGGGGTCTTTGCCGCTTGGAATCGTCAGAACCTTTACATTAAGTCCCGAATTTCTGAGTATCGGAATTGCCCTTGCGGTAGCCTTTTGACCTGCTTCATCGGCATCGTAACAGATAATCACCTCATCCGCATATCGTTTCATCAAAACAGCCTGTTCGCCTGTAAGAGCCGTTCCGAGTGTTGCAATGGCATTGGTGAAACCAGCCTGATTTACAGCGATAACATCCATATAACCCTCACAAAGAATGAGAGTTCGCTTGCCCGAATTTTTGGCATTGTTGAGTGAAAACAGGTTTGCACTCTTTTTAAAAACAGGGGTGTCGGATGTGTTAAGATATTTCGGCTTTGCATCTGACATAATTCTGCCACCGAATGCGATAACATTTCCTCTCAGGTCAATAATCGGAAACATTACACGGTCTTTGAATCTGTCATAGATACCGTTGCCGTTTCTGCGTTTAACCGCAAGGTTAGCGGCAACAAGTTCGCTGTCTTTAAAGCCTTTTGATTTTAAATGATTACAGAGTGATGACCAGTTATCGTCGGCATAACCGAGTCCGAAATGGCGAATGGTTCTGTCGGACAAGGCTCTTGAATGAAAATAGTCAAGACCTTTTCTGCCCTGCGGAGAACATAGTGTGGCATAGTAAAACCTTGCCGCCTCACGGTTAGCTTCAAACACTCTGTTTCTAAGACGGCTCATACTGTCATCATAGCTGTTTTCGGGCATTTCAAGTCCTGCCCGCTGTGCAAGGTACTTTACCGCATCAACATAGTCGAGATTTTCAATTCTCATAATAAAAGAAATGACATCTCCGCCTACACCGCATCCAAAACAATAGAACGAACCGTTTTCGGTATACACATTAAAAGAGGGAGTTTTTTCACCATGAAACGGACAAAGACCGACCATATTTCTTCCCCGTCTTTTAAGATTGACATAACCCGAAACAACATCTGTAATATCGTTTCGCATTTTTAAATCCTGCAAGAAACTTTCAGGGAAAGCCATAAAACTCCTCCTCTCACTTACCTATTAGCTTTTTACGAAATTTTTTTGAATATTCCTTTAAATATTTAAAAATTTTTTGAAAAAATTTTCATTTTATCGTTTTTGAGGTCGAAATCATAAAAATTTTTGCCTTAAAAGAAATTTACACTTCAACAGCGTAATATTTTTCTTCGTCGGAAACTGCCTGAACTTCGCCCGAAGTTGCATCGGCAAGCTTTTTATTAAGCTGTGGGAGCAAATCGGGAGTAATGTGGAATTTTATAAGCACATCGCTTTCATAGACAGTATCGTCAACAACACCGCCGTTATCCATTACAAGTGCCGAAACTTTGCCGTACTGGTTATATGTACAGCGAGCCGAACATACAAAGCAGTTTTGCATCATAACGATTTTTGCGGCATCAAGGGCAATTTTTGCACCGTGGGAATATGCTCTCACAAGTCCGCCTGTACCGAGCAAAACACCGCCAAAATAACGAGTTACGACAACGCAGACATCATAAATTTCATTTTTTACAATTACATCAAGGCAAGGCATACCTGCAGTACCCGAGGGTTCACCGTCATCACTGTAACGCTTTATGTTGCCCTCTCGCAAAGAATAGGCATAGACATTGTGAGTTGCGTTCCAGTGTTCACTGCGCTTTTCGTTGATAAAATCAACGGCTTCCTGCTCACAGGTTACGGGTTTGCAATAGCCGATAAAGCGTGAACGCTTTTCAACGAATTCGTCTTTTGCGTTACTTAAAACGGTTTTGTAATCCTTTGCCATAATAATACCTCAATTGTACAGACACTCTGCACACGGTTATGCAAAATCTCCGTAAAGTAAACAAGGCGGCACAAATGTGCCGCCTAAACAATTACATAATAAATTATTTATCCATACCGAAACGCTTCTTGAATCTGTCAACGCGTCCGCCGGTATCAACTAATTTCTGCTTTCCTGTAAAGAATGGGTGGCATTTTGAACAAATTTCAACACGGATGTCTTTCTTTGTTGAACCTGTCTCAATAACATTACCGCAAGCACAAGTAATTGTTGTTTTCTCATACTTAGGATGGATATTCTCTTTCATTGTTTTCACCTACCTGACATTACACAATTAACGAATCAATTATACAACACAATATTGCAAAATGCAAGTATTTTTGAAAAATTTTTAAATTATTCTGAAATTTTTTGTTTTTGAAGGTAGCTGTTGTACTCTTCAAGGCACATTCCGTAGGATCTCATCGCCTTTGCATTTTCCGAACCTACATACCTGTATAGTGAATCTGACGGATTCATTCTGGTTTCGGAAGTTTTGCTCTCGGGATACCTCTGTATAAAACCGTATTCAACGCAGTTCCGTTCGAGAAATGCCTTTGAACCCGAATTTAAAAAATCAAATTCAATCAGCAAACCTGTCTGCGATTCCGACTGTCCGCCGTGAGGTGTGGTTTTTAAAACCTCCGCCTCTGCCCTGACTGTTGTGTATTTAGATGATTGCGTCAGCTTTTGAAGTTCGGACTGAAACTTTTCTTCCTGCTCATCATAGCTTACATAGGCAGTTTTTATTTTCAGCTCGGTACCGTTTTCTTTTGAGGCTTTCAAAAGATTTTCAAGCGGTTTTTGTGCATCTCTGTTCACCTTAAATCTGCTCACGGTTTCAAGGTTTGGAACATAGCCCTTATCAAGCGGATTTGCACTGTCAACAACCGTCAGTAACATTTCGCTTTCAGCCTGAATCTGTTCGGGTGTTTCGGGAATACTTTTCTGATTGTTTTTTAGAATTGTAAAAATTCCGAACACAATAGCTATGGCAAGAATCACACCGACACAAGCTAACGCAATGTACTTTCTCCGAGGATTTGACACGGGAAGAATTCTTCCCGTTCTCTCCTCAATAAGCGCCTGTTTTCGTCTGCGTTTTGATTCTTTATAGCTGTTTTTATCAAACGGAGTGAATCCTCCGGACATCAGCATCCCTCCGAAAATATTTCAGAATTATTTTTCTTTTGTATCTACTTCGTTCTTAACGAGAGCAACAAATTCATCAACAGGCATATTCGGGATTTCTCCTCTTTTTCTTGAACGAACTGTAACTGTTGAAGAGTTCATCTCGTTGTCGCCGATTACAAGGATATACGGAATTCTTTCAAGTCTTGCAGCCTTAATCTTAGGACCGATATTTTCATCTCTGCTGTCAACAGTAACTCTCATACCGAGTGAAGTAAGTTTGTCTGCAATACCCTGTGCATATTCAACATTGCCTGCTTTGATTGGAAGAAGTCTAATCTGCTCCGGAGCGAGCCAAAGGGGCATTACACCTGCAAATCTTTCAATCATATATGCAAGAGTTCTTTCAAAGCAACCGAGTGAAGTTCTGTGAATGATGTAAGGAAGTTTCTTCTGACCGTCCTTGTCAATATAGTACATACCGAACTTTTCAGCAAGGAGCATATCAATCTGAATCGTAACGATTGTGTCCTCTTTACCGAATACATTCTTGTACTGGATGTCAAGCTTTGGACCGTAGAATGCAGCTTCATCAATGCCAACCTCATAGTCAACACCGAGGTCATCGAGGATAGTTTTCATAACAGCCTGTGACTCTTCCCACTGTTCCTTTGTACCCTCATACTTGTTGTTCTTATTTTCGGAATCCCACTGTGAGAATCTGAAAGTACAGTTTTCAAGAAGCCCTACTGTATCGAGGAAGTATTTTGCAAGTTCAAGACAGCCCTTGAATTCCTGCTCAAGTTGGTCGGGACGAAGAATGTAGTGTCCTTCTGAAATTGTGAACTGACGAACACGGATAAGACCGTGCATCTCACCGCTTGCCTCGTTACGGAAAAGTGTTGATGTTTCCGTAAGACGCATCGGAAGGTCACGATATGAACGCTGTTTGTTAAGATAAACCTGATACTGGAACGGGCAAGTCATAGGACGAAGTGCGAAGCATTCCTTTTCTTCATCATGCGGATCGCCGAGTACAAACATACCGTCAAGATAATGATCCCAGTGACCTGAAATTTTATAAAGATCTCTCTTTGCAAGGAGAGGAGTTTTTGTAAGAAGACAGCCCTTTGACTGCTCAACATCTTCAACCCATCTTTGGAGAAGCTGAACAACTCTTGCACCCTTCGGAAGAAGAATCGGAAGTCCCTGACCTACATAGTCAACTGTTGTGAAGTATTCAAGCTCACGGCCGAGTTTGTTGTGGTCACGAAGTTTTGCCTCTTCAAGTTTCTTCAGATGTTCCTCAAGCATTGAAGCCTTTGGAAATGCAACACCGTAAACACGGCAAAGCTGTGCATTATTGGCGTCACCTCTCCAGTAAGCGCCTGTGCAGGCTGTGAGTTCAATAGCCTTGATAGGTGCAACGCTCATAAGGTGAGGACCTGCACAGAGGTCGATAAACTCGCCCTGCTTGTAGAATGTGATATGCTCGCCCTTGTCGGAATGTTCTTTAACAAGTTCAACCTTGTAAGGCTCGTTCATCTCTTCAAGTTTCTTTTCAGCCTCTTCGGGAGAAAGCTCAACTCTTTCGAGTTCAAGGCCTGACTTAACGATTTTCTTCATTTCAGCCTTGATTTTTTCAAGGTCTTCGGGTGAGAAAGGCTTTTCAACATCAAAGTCATAGTAAAAGCCGTTGTCAACTGCGGGGCCGATTGCACACTTTGCATTCGGATAAAGTCTTTTTACTGCCTGAGCAAGAACATGAGATGCTGTGTGCCAGAAAGTTTTCTGACCGTCAACATTATCGAATGTGAGAAGTTCAACCTTACAATCTTTTTCAAGCGGTGTTCTGAGGTCGCAAAGGTCGCCGTCAACCTTTGCACAGCAAACAGACTTGTACAAACCTGCACCGATTGATTTTGCAATTTCGGCAGGAGTTGTGCCGTTTTCAAATTCCTTGACTACTCCGCCTTTTAATTCAACACTAATCATAACCATTCTCCTTTTTAATATGTGATGAAAACAAAAAATCCCAATATTCCAAAACGGAATATTGGGACGAATAAATCGTGGTTCCACCCAAGTTCGGCTAAAAAGCCCTCTTGAAAGGTTTTAACGCAACCAAACGCCGTGCCATTTCCTGCACAGTCTCAAAGGTGGTAACTTGCAATGCTTTTTGCGAAATATCACAGCAAACAATTTCGCTCTCTGGAAAAAAGCAGGACTGCAAATCATGTCCTCATCAAAGATAATATTTTCTTTTCATCTGTATGGTATCACTTTATTTTTGGAATGTCAACACCTAATTTGATGTTTCAATCATTTTTTATCTTCGAGTTCTCTGAGCAATCTGTCGATTTCGCTCATTCTGTCGTTTGAAACTTCGGGTTCTTCAACCGGAATTTCTGTCTTTACGGGTTCAGGCTTTTTCTCGGGAGTATTGATACGCCTTGCATTCTTAAATTCCTCGTGAATTTCAGGCTCTGCCGAAATATTTTTTACTGACCTTGCAGAATTTTCTTCAGCAGGCTTTGCTGTAATTTTTTCAACAGACTTTGCAGGACTCTCTTTAACAGGCTTTGCCGTAATTTTTTTAACAGACTTTGCAGGACCCTTTTTAACAGGCTTCGCTGTATTTTTTTCAACAGGCTTTACGGGATTTTCTTTAACAGGCTCTGCAGTCTTCTCCTTCTCAGGCTCGGCGGCAATTTCTTCTGCAAGCTGAGTCTGATTTTCATCACCGTAGCCGAGAACAAGACCGTCATTTATATTTTCGTTTTTGATTGTTACATCGTCATATTTTTCCTCATCGTAGCCCATCACAAAATCGGAAAGTCCCTGTGCAACTGTCTCGTAACTGTCATCGCTTGCAGGAACATCATCTTCCTTTTTGTCGGATACAACAAGTTCATCATAACCGCCTGAGCTGATGTAGCTGTTTTCGTATGTATCTTCATCTTCGGGGAGGCTGTCAATAATTTCAACCTCAGCCTTTGTAAGGCAGCCTGCAAACATTTCTACAGTAAATGAAATAATGTATGCGGCAAGAACAATGAACATAATACCGTTCACGAGAGCGCTTACACCTGTGTTTTCAACAGAAGAAGTAAGAATAGCGCCAATACCGTAAGCAAGTGAAACAGTTGCGGCAGGCAAGCCGTAGATAAAGCAAGCCTTTACCGGATTTTTACCCTTTACTCTTGAAACAACCATTGAACTTGAGAAAAGGTAAAGCGTGATAAAGATATAGCAGAAAAGCGGTGTCATATCGCTTGCTGAAATTGAAACCTTTGTAGCGGCAATAAATTCGGATACAAGTCCGCAGCAACCCCAAAGTGCAGGGAAAACAAAGAACATTGACGCATTTGAAACAGTTGACTTGCCTGTAAAATGCACCTTACTTATCATAACCATTGCGATGGCTGCAGGGATTGAGAACAACGCAACAAGAATGCTCAAAAGATAGCCTTCACTGTTGCCGGCGGTTGTATTGAGCAGAGTAAGAAACGATGAACCGACAATTGCAACACCCGACAAAATTGCGAGTGTACCCGAAACAACATTTCTCTTTACGGGACAGACCGGTGCGGTTCTTCTGTCAAAAAGGTTAATCAGCACACACACTGCAAAAAGTCCGAGTGATATTCCGATTACACAATAGTTGATTGTGGATTTATTCATTCCGAACAAAAGCCCATTGCCGTCCATAGCAAACATACTCATTATCTTGAGGGCAACTGCTGCGATAACAGCCGGTATAAATGGTATAATTGAATATTTTGTTTTCATATAATTCTCCGTTTCTGTACCGTAACAAGCCGATTTTCAAAAGCAACATTGTTACACGATTATTGATATGCCGCCGTAAAACAGCACGGCAAAAATAAATACAAATTGAATTGTAAGTAATTATTATTTCGGTTCAATCATATATTATTTTAAGCCAACATAACCGTTATGTCAAGAAAAAATAAGTCACAAAATAGATTAGTATTATTTATTTTTTTGTGCGAAATAAAGGAGCAGTATAATGAAAGGAAAAATAGGTGCTGTTGTTGTTTTGTTAATTCTCACCGCAATACTTCCGATTGCAGTTTCAAAGTGTTCGTCAAAAAATACCGTAAGTCAAACTGTGTCAACATCGGACACGCCTGAAAAACCGAAAAATTCAGATGAGATTCTCTGTGCTTTGACGGCAGGACTTTATAAAGACAGCTACTCTGCCGAAACGCTGAAAGCCATCGCTATTCTTATGAATACCGATTACAAAGCAAAACCCGATTCGTTTGAAACAAGTGATTTTCTTTATGAGGAAAACGCCTCCGGCAATATGAAAGATGTTTATTCGGAAATCAAAAAGGAGGCTGAAAGTGCCAAAAACAAAACACTCCGCAAAAAAAGCGAAGTGTTGTTTGTTCCCTACTCTGAAACTTCAAACGGCATTACATATAAAAATGAAAACTACAAATATCTTCACAGCGTTGCGTCACCTTGGGACTGTTATGCAACAAATTATGATGAAAATGCCGAATGTGTGGGAGTGAGTATTTCAGGAATTGACTACCTTTGCAAAAACGGTTACAGTGCCGAAGATGCGTTATTGTGGTATCTCCCCGATTTTGAAATTCAGACAGACTAATTTACATAGTATGATGCAATGTGTCTTAACTTGTCCCTTGCCTTAATAATGTGTCGGGAAACCGTTGAGGAATTAACTCCCAGTTCCTCGGCAATTTCCTTTTCCTTTTTGCCGTTGAGATAGTAGTCGATTATGCAGATTCTCTGTCTTTCGGTCAGCTCATTCAAAACAGCCATTGAAAGAATTTTTTTCATCTTTTCACGAGAACTTTCATTGGTACTGCCGTGATGAAAACCCGAATCAGCCATAAATCTGTGTTTATTGTTGTCTGTAATATGAATTATATTTTTCATTCAATCATTCTCCGTAATATCTTCCTAAAAGTAAATTTGAAATATGTATACACTCATTGTAATAAATTTTGTATTTAGCGATTTTTAAATCAAGTTCTTTTTTTGAAATATCCGATTTACCTCTTTTTTCAGATTTGAGCCTGTCAATAACATCCGCAATGTTGTTTGCGGTGTTCTTATACTCATTTGACCATTCAAAATAATCTATCATGCTTACATCCTTTCTCTGCTTTATTCATTCAGAAGGTATGACGGGGCTTTCAACCTTCTAATTTCATTATATAGAACATATCGAACAAATTCAAGAACATTTGTTCGATAATTTAAGTGACATACATTCACTGTCCCTTTGTACGGACTATGACCGTGAAAATTAAAATTTCTTTGTTTTCTACATAAAATTCAGAAAATAGCCAAAAAGGCTTTCTGTTTTTACTAAAAATTTGGTGTGTAAATCAATTACAAATTCTAATTAAAAAGTGTATAATAAAAGCAATCGTGCAGCATTGAATGGCATAAGTCCGGATTTTCAATGCTGCACATTTTTTGTGTCAAAACAGCGGAGGTTATATGATGGAAAAAGCACAGAAAATGAATAAAATGGGAACGGAAAAGATAAGCAAACTACTGCTTACAATGGGTGTTCCGATGATAATTTCAATGGTTGTACAGGCAGTGTACAACATTGTTGACAGCTATTTTGTAAGCTGTATGGAAGATCCGAACATACCCGCACTCGGAGATTATGCGGTGAATGCACTAACGCTTGCATTTCCTATCCAGATGCTTATGGTTGCGGTCGGAGTAGGAACGGGAGTCGGCATTAACTCGATTTTGTCGAGAAGTCTTGGAGAGGGCAACAAGGAAAAGTGCAGTAAAATTTCGGGCAATTCAATTTTTCTTGCACTTTGCACCTGCATTGTGTTCGTACTTTTCGGAATTTTCGGAGTTGACGCATACATTGCCTCACAAACAAGCGACCCGATTATCACATCAATGGCTGTTTCATATCTGAAAATCTGCACCTACAGTTCACTCGGTGTGAGTATGTATATGATTTTTGAAAAGCTGTTGCAGGCAACAGGTTACACAATGCAAACTACAGTTGCTCAAATTGTAGGTGCGGTTGTGAATATGATACTTGACCCGATTATGATTTTCGGCTGGTGCGGTTGCCCAAAGCTTGGAATTGACGGTGCGGCAATTGCAACGGTCATCGGTCAGTTTATTTCATTCTTTATTGACGCATATTTCTACTTTAGATGCAATTCAAAGCATTTTGACACATCTTTGAAGTATATAAAGCCTGAGGGCAAAATCATCAAGCAGATTTATCAGGTTGGTATCCCTGCAATTATTATGCAGGCGCTTATGTCGATTTTGACATACAGTATCAATGTTATTTTTGTAAGAGTTTCAACGGATGCGGTTACTGCTTACGGAATTTACTACAAAATTCAGCAGTTTGTATTCTTTGCCGCATTCGGTATGAACAATGCTATGATTCCGATTATTGCATTCAACTACGGTATGCAGGATAAAAAGCGAGTAAATCAGGGTATTAAGTACGGCCTTATTTTCACGGTGTCAATTCTTTGTGCCGGAATTATAATTCTACAAATTTTCGCAGAACAGATACTCGGAATATTCTCTCTTTCACAATCTACAACCGAACTTGCAATGCTCGCAATAAGAATTATCACACCGGGGTTTGTTTTTGTAGGTACTAACATTGCTTATCAGGGGATTTTTCAGGCACTCGGCAACGGTGTACATTCACTGATACTTTCGCTTGTGCGACTTATCGTTGTTCCTCTTCCGCTTGCATACATCATTACATTTTTTGATTTTGCATCTTCAATCATCTGGATTGCATTCCCGATTGGCGAGGCTGTAGCGTTTGTTATTGCCTTGATTTTTATGGCTCACATTCGCAGAAAAAAGATTTCTCCTATACAAAGTCCGGTTCAGCAGTAAAAACAAGACTTCTTATTGATTTGCTTTTTGTTTATTTTGTATAGATGGGATTTTTGAAATCACTGTTTTTAAAGGGTAATTCAAAATTCCAAAAAAATTATGCACAAACATCATCTTGTTTTTTTGTATAGTTTGTCTTTTTGACTGTATGAATATTAGAATTGCACCCTCTCGCCTTGAATTTATCCCTAAAAATCGGTATAATGTATAACAGTGAACAGAGAAAAAAGTTCACTTAATACTCGGCAAAAATGTTTGCTTCTTTATTGAAACATTCATTTTCATAAAACACACAATCGCGAAAAGGATCGTCATTTGACGGTCTTTTTTGCGTTACGGAAAAAATTCATAATTAAGCTGTTTTTGCATAAAAATCGGAGCCGTGAAAATCACGACTCCTTTTTTGGTTTTATTTTATTTTTTCAGTATAGTCAAGTGCAATCCAGCCTGCGCCGCTTTTGAGTTTGCCCCATTTGGTTGCGCCTGCACCCGACTTTTCTTCAACTATGGTGTACGCTCCGCCTTTGGGAATTGCGCCGTTTACTTCGTAATTAGTACCCGGCCCTTTGCGGATATTCACACCGTTTGATGAAGTTATCCTCACAAGATAACGCTTGAAAGTTTTGTCCGAATCCGCTTTTGAACTTTCTGAGCCTGCAGAGTCAGTCTTGTACTTCACATTGAAATAATTGCACATACCCTTGCAAATGGCTTCACCGATTGCAACTGTGTTCTTGCGAATCCAATCCGAACCCGTTACGGTATCGTGAAATTCACACTCAACATACACCGACAAAGCCTTTGGCACATTGATTTCATAGAGGTCGGTTTTGTAGCTGACCGAATCATCCTTGCCCGGTGAAATTGCTCCGAGGGCTTTTTTTACCGCTTCGGCGGCTTTTTTGCCGTTTGAATTAAGGCAAAACACTCTTGTACCGCCCGTATATTTGCCGTTAAAAGCATTGGTGTGAATCGGCATATGAATGTCTGCACCGAACTTATCCGACTCGGGACAGCGTGTCTGCATCAAAGTGCCTGATTTTGCCACCATAACTTCAAAGCCGCAACGCTTGAGTGCTTTGGCTGTGGCGGCGGCAATTTTGTCACACTGAGCCATTTCATTTGTACCGCCCGTTGCATAGGTGTTGCCGTTCTGATTGGACGGACTGAGATAGATTTTCTTACTCATTGTCTTTATCTTCTCCCTCTTTTAAATTCATCACTGCCGAAGCGCCTGCCGCAACAGCCGCAACAGCAAGACCGATGAGAGCGTTCTTTACAACATCACCGTTGTTAAAATCAAGACCGCCCAAGGCGAGGGTTACATTTGTGATAACATAACCGAGAGCAGTCTGAATAAATGTTCTGAACGCTCTTTTTAAACACGGCTTTTTTAAGCATATTTTCATTTTACTCATTATATTATATTTTCCTTTCCTTGTTTTGTTCGTTTTCCAAATCCGCTATTCTGTGTTCTGCTGTTTTGATTTTGTTGTCATTAACTGCCTCGTGCTGCTCAATAAGATATACACGCTCAACAAGATTATTATGCTTGTCAACCTTTTTTTCGAGCTGTTCAATGCGATAATTTGATAATCTTGACGCTGTGAAAATGCCTGCAAGTGAGCCTGCAAGAGTTCCTGCAAATGAAATCAACGCTATAAGAATCTGGTCTGTCAAAAAATCACCTCCTACATAAAGGCACAAAAAAAGGAGAAATTGCACTAAACAATGCAATTTCTCCGAAATTTCTTTATATTTATTTTTTAAAACGATTATTTTTTCTCTATAAGAATTATAGCAACGGTTTAAGATACTGTCCCGTAAATGATTTTTCAACCTTTGCAACCTGTTCGGGAGTGCCTTTGGCAACGATTGTACCGCCGCCGTCACCGCCCTCAGGTCCGAGGTCGATAAGATAATCGGCTGTTTTTATTAGGTCAAGATTGTGTTCGATTACAACAACCGTGTTTCCGCCTTCAACAAGCAGTTGAAGAACATCAACAAGTCTGTGAACATCGGCAATGTGCAAACCTGTTGTCGGCTCGTCAAGAATATAGATTGTCTTGCCTGTACTGCGTTTTGAAAGCTCTGTTGCAAGCTTTACACGCTGAGCTTCACCGCCCGAAAGTGTTGTTGCAGGCTGACCGAGTTTGATATAGCCAAGACCTACTTCGTACAAAGTTTTCAGCTTTCTGTAAATCTTCGGGATATTTGAGAAGAACTCCATACCCTCCTCAACAGACATTTCAAGGACATCATTGATTGACTTACCCTTGTACTTTACTTCAAGAGTTTCACGGTTATACCGCTTGCCCTTGCAAACTTCACAAGGCACATAAACATCTGACAAAAAGTGCATTTCAATCTTGATGATACCGTCGCCCTGACAGGCTTCACATCTGCCGCCCTTTACATTGAATGAAAATCTGCCCGGTGTAAAGCCACGCATTTTTGCGTCTGTTGTAGCTGCATAAAGCATTCTGATATCCGTAAACACACCTGTGTATGTTGCAGGATTTGAACGGGGAGTTCTGCCGATAGGACTTTGGTCAATGGCGATTACCTTGTCAAGATTTTCGATACCCTTGATTTCTTTATGCTTACCGGGAATTGTCTTTGCACGGTTGAGGTCACGGGCGAGTGCTTTGTAAAGAATTTCGTTTACAAGTGAACTTTTGCCCGAACCCGAAACGCCTGTTACGCAGACAAATTCACCGAGCGGAATTTTAACATTGATATTTTTAAGGTTATTTTCAGTCGCTCCTCTGACTTCAAGGAAAAGTCCGTTGCCCTTTCTGCGTTTTTCGGGAACAGGAACTTTGCGTTCACCCGAAAGATACTTGCCCGTGATTGAATTAGGGCATTGTTTTATCTTTTCAACATCACCGACGCAAACAATTTCACCGCCGTGAATACCTGCACCCGGTCCGACATCGACAATACAATCTGCGGCATACATAGTGTCCTCATCGTGTTCAACAACGATAACAGTATTTCCGAGGTCACGAAGTCGCTTTAAGGTTGCAAGAAGTTTTTCATTGTCACGCTGATGAAGTCCGATACTCGGCTCGTCAAGAATATACAGCACACCCATAAGCGAACTGCCGATTTGCGTTGCAAGGCGGATTCGCTGACTTTCACCGCCGCTGAGCGTTCCCGAACTTCTTGAAAGTGTAAGGTAGCCAAGGCCTACGCTTTTGAGAAAGTTAAGTCTTTCGTTAATTTCTTTGATAATTTCAGCACCGATAATCTGCTCTTTTTCCGTGAGCTTGAGCTGACCCACGAAGTCAAGTGCGTCAACAACAGACATTTTGCAGAAATCGGCAATGTTAAGTCCGCCAACCGTAACGGCAAGGCTTTCAGCCGAAAGTCTGTCGCCGTGACAGAGGTCACACGGAATTTCAGCCATATATGAACGGATTTCGTCCTTAATCCAGTTACTGCTTGTGTCACGGTAACGGCGTTCGAGGTTGGTTATAATTCCCTCAAATTTTTGCTGATATGTTCCGCCGCCGTAAACCGATTTTTTATTAATTGTCAGCTCATCATCACCTGTGCCGTAGAGGATTTTTTCGATAGTTTCTCTCGGGAGATTTTCAAGCGGTTCATCAAGCGAAAAATTGTACTTTTTCGCTAAAGCCTCCATATACATTGCTGCAATGGAACTGCCCTCCATTGCCCAACCGCTTCCCTTGATACCGCCGTCACGGATACTCTTTGACATATCCGGAATGATTTTGTTTTCGTCAATTTTGAGGAATACACCGAGTCCCGTGCATTTCGGACACGCACCGAACGGATTGTTAAACGAGAACATTCTCGGTGAAAGGTCATCAATGCTAACACCGTGTTCGGGGCAGGCATATTTCTGAGAAAAAGTCACATCCTCATCGCCGTTGAAGTTCACCATAACAAGACCGCCACCGAGTTTTGATGCGGTTTCAATACTGTCCGAAAGTCTTGAAATAATTTCAGGCTTGATTACAAGACGGTCAACAATGATTTCAATATTATGTTTTTTATTTTTCTCTATCGGAATTTTTTCTGACAAATCGTAAATAATTCCGTCAACTCTTGCACGAACATAGCCCGACTTTCTTGCACTGTCAAGAACCTTTGCGTGTTCGCCTTTTCTGCCCCTTACAACAGGTGCCATAACCTGAATTTTAGTACCTGTTTCATAGGTCATAATCTTATCAACAATTTGGTCAACTGTCTGCTGACGGATTTCTCTTCCGCAGACTGTACAATGCGGAACACCGATTCTTGCGTACAAAAGACGGAGATAATCGTAAATTTCCGTAACCGTGCCGACTGTTGAACGGGGATTTTTTGAAGTTGTTTTCTGATCAATTGATATTGCAGGCGAAAGCCCCTCTATGCTTTCAACATTCGGCTTGTCCATTTGACCGAGAAACATTCTTGCATAGGAAGAAAGGCTTTCAACATATCTTCTCTGTCCCTCGGCATAGATGGTGTCAAACGCAAGCGAGCTTTTGCCCGAACCCGAAAGACCTGTAATTACAACGAGTTTGTTTCGGGGAATTTCAACATTTACATTTTTGAGGTTATGCTCTTTTGCACCCCTCACTATAATTTTATCCTGTGCCATTTCATCTACCCTTTACTGTGTCAAACACCTGACACAACTTCGTACATTCGTTTAAATTTTGATTCATATACACGCATAGCCTCTCGTTGTGAGAGGCTATGTTTATTTAATATTAACCTTCTGTTGACTCGTCAACCTTTGTTTCGGCTGAGGGTTCTTTGTCGGCAGTTTCCTGCTCAACCTCTTCGGGTTCTTTATATGTGCCGTTCATCACAGCGGTAAAGTCCTCGCTGCCCATCTTCTCGTGCTTGATAAGATACTTGGCAATATCGTGGAGCTTATCCATATTTTCGCTGAGAATCTTGGTAGCGTCGCCATATGCCTTGTTAACCATATCAAGAACAAGCTGGTCAATCTTGGCTGCAGTAGCTTCGGAATAATCCTGAGTTCTGCTGCCCATATCTCTGCCAAGGAATACGGAATTGTTGTCTGTGCCGTAGCATACACAACCGAGTTCCTTAGTCATACCGTACTTTGTAACCATTGCACGGGCTGTCTTTGTAGCCTTTTCAATATCGTTTGAAGCACCTGTTGAGATGTCATCCATAATAAGCTCTTCGGCAACTCGACCACCAAGGCTTACAACGATATCCTCATACATACCTCTGCGTGAGTTGTATGACTTGTCTTCACTCGGAAGCGGCATTGTGTAACCGCCTGCCATACCTGTCGGGATAATTGAAATCTCGTGAACAGGGTCCTGAGTTTCAAGCTTATCAAAGAGAATTGCGTGACCTGCCTCATGGTAGGCTGTGAGCTTTTTCTCTTTCTCACTCATTACTTTGGTCTTTTTCTCAGCACCGACAACAACCTTGACTGTTGCCTCCTTGATTTCGTCCATAGTAATGGCTTTCTTATCTTTTCTTGCGGCAAGAAGTGCTGCCTCGTTAAGAAGATTTTCAAGGTCTGCACCTGTAAAGCCTGCTGTTGTCTTAGCAATGGTCTTGAGGTTTACATCCGGAGCAAGAGGTTTCTTTCTTGCGTGTACTTTGAGGATAGCCTCACGACCGTTTACATCAGGATAGCTTACAACAACCTGACGGTCAAATCTGCCCGGACGCATAAGAGCCGGGTCGAGAACATCGGGTCTGTTGGTTGCGGCAATAAGGATTACACCTTCATTTGCACCGAAGCCGTCCATTTCAACAAGCAACTGGTTAAGAGTCTGCTCACGCTCATCGTTACCGCCGCCAAGGCCTGCACCTCTCTGGCGACCTACGGCATCAATTTCATCAATGAAAATGATACAAGGTGAGTTCTTCTTTGCCTGATCAAAGAGGTCACGAACACGGGAAGCACCGACGCCTACAAACATCTCAACAAAGTCTGAACCTGAAATTGAGAAGAACGGCACACCTGCCTCACCTGCAACAGCTCTTGCAAGCAATGTTTTACCTGTACCGGGAGGGCCTACAAGGAGAACGCCCTTAGGAATTCTTGCACCGAGTTTGTTATACTTTTCAGGAGCTTTGAGGAATTCAACAACCTCTGCAAGCTCTTCTTTTTCTTCATCGGCACCTGCAACATCGTCAAATGTTGTCTTGCGTTTTTCATCATTTGTATTCTTAATCTTGGCTTTGCCAAAGCTCATTTCTTTGCCGCCAAGACCACCGCCGCCGAGTTTTTTCATAATGAATACCCAAGCAACGATAAGGATAAGCGTTGTTATAATTATCGGAAGAATTTCGATAAGGAACGAATTATCCGTTGCACGAGTAAGGTTGTATGAAATCTCATCGTTTGATGCCGGATGATAGTAAGGCTTAATGTCATCAAGGAAGCGCTGAATATCGGCAAGCTGTCCTCTTACAACAACCTTTGACTTCTTACTGTGAGAATCGGTTTTCTTCGGTTCTGTTGTGCTTTGAGTAGCAGTAGTTGCGGAATCCTTGTCGGAATCAGATGATTTGATAGGACTTAAACCCTCTTTAAGGGTAATGTCAATCGCACCTGTACCGTAATCAATATCAAAGCTGTCAACCATATCCTGAACAAAGTACTGTTCAAGTTCCGAGGTTTTCGGTGAGCTCGATTTATTTGAGCTGAGCACAGCCGCTGTTATGATAATCATCAGAATCGGAATTCCGAGATAAAGCAGCAGATTGCGCACTTTCTTTTTATTATCCAATGCTGTCACTCCTCTTTATAGTATTGTTTTTCCGAGGTGGAAATATGTAATGCCACGAAAATTTGCGGCTTGTTTTCGCACTAAATTACGAATAAACAGAGGGTTTTAATACACCTACATAAGGAAGATTTCTGTACTTTTCGTCGTAGTCAAGACCGTAGCCGACGATAAACTCATCAGGAATTACCGCACCTGCGTAGTCAACATGAATGTCGGCAACTCTTCTGTCCGGCTTATTGAAAAGTGTACAGAGCTTTACTGATTTTGCCTTCTTGGCTTTAAGATATTTTGTGATAAAGTCAAGAGTATTGCCTGAATCGATAATGTCCTCAACAATGAGAATATCCTTGCCCTCAACAGACTGGGAAATATCCTTCTGAATATTAACTCTGCCTGAGCTTACAGTACCGCTGCCGTAGCTTGACGCAACGATAAAGTCGATTGAAAAATCAAGATTAACCTTTCTCATAAGGTCAACCATAAAGGCAACGCTGCCCTTGAGCAGACCGACCATTATAAAATCTTTGTCATTATAATCTTTTTCAATCTGTTTTGCAATAGTGTTCACAATATTTTCAATATCTTTTTCCGAATACAGAATTTTTTCAATATCCTTATGCATAATTAACCCTCTTTGTTTATTATCATCAATAGATTTTCGGTGTCATCCGGCTTTCCCTGCAATGAAACACCAAGCCTTTCACACCATAAAACGGTGTCGGATACCGCAAGAAGCAACAGCCTGTCCCTTATTTCCGAGGGTATCTTCTGTTCGTTAAAAACCTTGCGGAGCGGTTTTGTGACCGTGCGGTCGGGATATGTAAACCTGTCGCCTGCTCTGCGAGTTCGGAAAACAGCATTTTCATTAAGCCATTTTGCGGCAACGAGGTTATTTTGATTTGTTGATTTATCAGCAATTTTACTCACCGTGTATGTTTTTCCATCATAAGAAAAGGTCATATTATTCTTTAACGGAATTTCTTTGAAATCAGCTGAATTTTCCGAAGATACAAAACGGAGAATTCCCTGTTTTGAAACTGCTGTGCATTGTTTTGACAATTCAACACTTCCGCCGTTTTTAATGATTTCACATAAAAGCAAAATTGTTTTTCTTTCGGGACAACTGTCGTAATTATTATTCTTTAAGAGAACAAATAACATTTCTTTCAAAACTGCTTTGTCAAGTTTTAACAGCTTTTTGCAGTCATAACCGAAATCACATTTGCAATCATTCAAGGCATTTTCGGAATATTTTTTAATGAAATCAGCCGATTCTCTTGCACTTTCACTCAACCCGAGAGCCGTCCGTTCAAAAGACGGATTCAGCCTTTTAAGGCACGGCATAATGTTGTGCCTAATGTAATTTCGTGTGTATTCATCGGCAAGATTCGTGCTGTCGGTAACATATTCAAGGTTGTTTGCTTTGCAGTAGCTTTCAATGTCACCTCTCAAAAGTTCAATCAGAGGTCTGATTATGTTCCCCCGTTTTGGAGGAATTGCCGCCAAACCTGCTACCGATGCACCTCTTGCAATGTTGAAAATCAGCGTTTCGGCATTGTCGGAGGCTGTGTGAGCGGTTGCAACCTTTGCACCGAGCTTTTGCGAAAGCTCTTCAAAGAAAGCGTAGCGGACATTTCTTCCGCAAAGCTCTTCGCTGATTTTCTGCTGTTTTGCAAGTGTGGGAACATCAACGCTTCTTACAAAAAGTTCCGTATTAAATTTCTTGCAAAGAATTTTGCAGAAATTTTCATCACGCTTTGCCTCTTCGCCACGGATATTGTGATTGATATGAGCGGCATAAACCGAAAGATTGTATTTTTCTTTTAGAGAAGTAAGAATACTCAGCAATGCCGTTGAATCTGCTCCGCCCGAAAGTGCAACGATTACGCTGTCACCTTTTTCAAGTAAGCCGTATTTTTCAACGGTTGCTGTAACACGGTTAAGCATCTCGGTTGTCCGTTCCCGTAAAGCGCATAAACTCGCCCTGCCAATGCAGTTTTACAATATTGGTTTCACCGTGACGGTTCTTTGCTACGATACACTCGCCCGAATTCATATCGGCTGTCGGTGCGGCAGAATCCTCTCCGCCCTCTTTGTCATAATAGCCCTCACGGTAGAGGAAAAGTACAATATCGGCGTCCTGCTCGATAGAACCCGAATCTCGAAGGTCGGCAATCTGCGGTCTGTGGTCGTCACGCTTTTCAGCTGCACGGGAAAGCTGTGACAGGGTGATTACCGGAACATTCATTTCCTTTGCAAGAATCTTCAGATTTCGTGTGATTTCCGAAATTTCATTTACACGGTTGTCAATCTTTCTGCCGCTCGACATAAGCTGAAGATAGTCAATTACAACAAGGTCAAGATTGCGAAGTCGGCGAAGTCTTGACTTCATTTCGGGGATTGTGATACCCGGAGTATCGTCAAGATAGAGGTCGGTTTTGCTGAGAATATCGCTTGCGGGGATAAGTCTTGACCACTCCTCCTCGGTAAGCTTACCTGTTCTCAGTTTTGTACCGCCGATGAGTGCCTCACTCGAAAGCAGACGGCTTGCAAGCTGTTCCTTTGACATTTCAAGCGAGAAGAACGCAACGGTCTTTTTGGACTTGCACGCAACATTTCGTGCAATGTTGAGAGCGAAACTCGTTTTACCCATACCGGGTCGGGCTGCAAGAATGATAAGGTCGGAACGGTTAAGTCCCGTAATCATTCGGTCAAGGTCGCCTATGCCCGTTGGGATAGGTTTCATACTGTTGTCGGTTTCGCTGTTTAGAGCGTCAAGTCGGTCAAAAGTTTGCAGAATTACCGAGTTGATACGCTCAAGTCCGTGCTTTTCATTGCCCTGTCTAATGTCAAAAATTTTCTGCTCAGCCGAATCAATCAGAACCGATGGGGCATCATTGCCTGCAGTTGCGTCATCAATAATTTCACGAGATGCCGTAATAAGTCTGCGGACATTGTACTTTTCTGCAATAATCTTCGCATATTCTTCGGCATTAGAAATTGAAGGGCAATTGTTGACAAGATCCATCAGATAGGTTTTTCCTGTTGACTCGTCAAAAGCTTTATTCTGTTTTAATCTTTCAAGCAGAGTGACAAAGTCGATGCTAAGACCGAGTCCGATCATCTCCTGCATCTGTGCAAAAATCAGCTTATGCAGAGAAACATAGAAATAATCGGGACTTTTCAGAGTATCAACAACCTTGTCAAAGGTGTCGCTTTCAAGAATGATTGCACCTAAAACCGCTTGTTCCGCTTCGGGACTGTACGGCAGATGAAGTCCGTCATAACTGCCCGCAAAATTTGAATCAGCCATTTTTACTCCTGTTTATTATGTTTATTATGCTTCGGATACCTGAACATCAATTTTCGCAGAAACGCCTGTAAAAAGCTTTACCTCTGCGTGATATGTACCGAATTCCTTAATGTCGCAGTCAAGAACAACCTTGCGCTTGTCAACATTGATGTTGTACTGCTTTTTGATTTCTTCGGCAACCTGCTTTGAAGTTACGCTGCCGAAAAGCCTGCCGCCCTGTCCTGCTTTTGCAGTCATCTTAAAAGTTTTGCCCTCAAGAACCTTTTTATCGTGTTCTGCCTGAGCTTTCTGGGTTGCAATTTTATAATTCTTTGAATTCTCGGCATTTTTGTATTCATTCATAGCCTGAGCATTTGCCTCTTTTGCAAGTTTTCTCGGGAGGAGAAAGTTTCTTGCATAGCCGTCAGATGCTTCAACAAGCTCGCCTTTTTTGCCGAGTGACTTTACATCCTGCATTAAAATTACTTTCATAACCAATCAACCTTTCTTAGGAATTTTCTTCATCATCAAGAGTGTTGTCAATCTCTGACAACAGCTGTTGATAAGCAAGTTCCTTTGTAGTGTTTTTAAGCTGGGTTGCCGCCATGGTCTGATGACCGCCGCCCCCGAGCTTTTCCATTATAATCTGAACATTAACATTGCCGTAGCTTCTTGCGGAAATGTTAATCTGATTGTTGTCTTCAAAGAGAACGAAAGATGCGTCAACGCCTTTGAGATTGAGCATTTCATCAGCCGCCTGAGCCGACGCAAGTCTTATGTCGCCGTCACCGCTCGGCGCAATCGAAATTGCACAGCCACGGTAAACATGCGCCTTGCACACAATGTCAACCTTTTCACGGTAGGTTTCGATATTATCGGAAAACATACCCTTTACGGTGAGAGTGTTTGCACCTCTTCTTCTCAGATAAGCCGCCGCTTCAAAGGTGCGCACACCTGTTTTAACGGCAAAATTCTTTGTGTCGAGTGTAATGCCCGCAAGCATTGCGTCAGCCTGAACATATGAAAGCGGTGTGTCATCAAGACAACTGATGATTTCACTGCACATTTCACAGGTTGAAGATGCCGAGGGTTCGTGACAGAACACAAGGGCGTTGTTTATGTAGTCAACCGCCTTTCTGTGGTGGTCGATGATGATAACTTTTTTACATTTTTCGTAGAGTTCACTGCTCTCAAGCGAACGCTTTAGGTGCGTGTCAACTATGATAAGAAGTGATTTTTGAGTAAGTCCCGAAAGAGCATTTTCGGGAGAAATGAATATATCGGTGACAAGCTTTTCGTCGGTATATTCAATGAGCTGTTTTGCCATTGAAGTTTCTCGGTTGATGACAACCTTGCAGTAACGCTTAAAGGTTTTCTCCATTATGCACTGGAGTCCAATTGCCGCACCAACGCAGTCGAGGTCGGAAAATTTGTGTCCCATAATAAAGACCTTGTCGCAGTCGGCAACTACACGGCTGATTGCGTTGGCAATCACTCTCATACGAACCTTGCTTGCCTTTTCCGCTGCGGCAACCTTTCCGCCGAAGAACTCGTATGTATTGTCTTTTTTAATGACAGCAACCTGATCGCCGCCTCTGCCCAGTGCCATTTCAAGGGCTTTCCTTGCGTTGAGCTCGCTCTCTTTAATGTTGTTATAACCTCTGCAAAGACCTACCGAAATAGAGGCGCTGTGGTTGTTTATCGTGATTTCACGGATATTTTTGAGAATTGGGAACTTGTCGGCTACCATTTTTTCAACATCGGCTTCTTTGAAAATTATCATATAACGGTTGTTACCGATTTTTTTATAGAGAGCCGCATACTGTTCCGCCCACTTTTGCAGGCAAACCTCAATGTCAAGCATTGCTTCCGAGAATGATTCGTCCGAGTTATCGGAAAAGTCCTCGGCATTGTCGAAAACAGCAATTGCAACACATGGCTTTGATGCAAGGTATTCCCTTGTAATCTGCTTGTAGTAGGTGTTTTCGATAAATTCGCAGACAGCACCCTCGCCTGTAGGACGACAATATACAGTGTATTCTTTGCCGTCAACGGCAACATCACAACACTCGCCTTTTTTCAGGTTGTCAATGTCTTTTCCCGAAAGATAAGCCTTGATATTATCGCCCTCTGCGCCCTTTCCGCCGCACATAGCCTTGCGAAATCGGGAATTGCACCAGAGAATGTCACCCTGCTTGCCTATTACGGCAACAGGGCAACTGAATTTTTCAAGGTAATCTTCGTTAATACCCTTTATATTTCCGACAATATTTTTTACAGTGCTTTTTACATAGCTTGTAAATCGCAATGAAATTATAAGCACAACTGCTAAGGAAAGAACAGATACACCAAGCTCAATATAGAAAACTGTCGGCGAATATTCATAGCTCACAACAGCCATTGCAAACATAATTGCCGAAAAAATCAAGAACCACGGTGTAAGTGTCCAATTTCTTTTTCTCATGTCAAACCTCTGTTAATAGCAAAATAGCAAGATAACAAATCAGCGAATAAGGTTTAAACCTCCTGAAGAATAGGAAGAATCATCGGAGCTCTTCTTGTACGCTGACCGATAAGCTTTGAAACATCATCCTTGATTCTGTTCTTGATAACGCCCCACTCGTGAACATTATTTTCTGCACAATCTTCAAGGATTGCAAGAGCGGTCTGTTTAACTTCTTCAAGAAGTCCCTCGCTCTCACGAACATATACAAATCCTCTTGAAACAATATCGGGTCCGCTGATAACATGACCGTCATAAACATCAAGAGATGCAACAATAATGATAAGTCCGTCCTGACCAAGATGCTTTCTGTCACGAAGTACGATACTTCCGACATCACCGACGCCAAGACCGTCAACGAATACCTTTCCTGCCTGAACAGGCGGAAGTTCTTTCATATAATCCTCGTTGATTTCGAGAACACTTCCGACATCACCGATATAAATATTCTTGCGTTCCATACCAAGGAACATTGCAAGGTCAGCATGTTTTCTGAGGTGTTTCTGTTCACCGTGAACGGGGATAAAGTATTTTGGTTTTACAAGTTTCTGAATGATTTTAAGTTCTTCCTGACAAGCGTGACCTGAAACATGAACTTCATACATTGACTCGTAAATTACCTTACAGCCTTTTTTGAGGAGCTCGTCAACAACATTGCCGACTGTTTTCTCATTACCCGGGATTGGATTAGCTGAAATGATAATGAAGTCGCCCTCACCGACCATAACCTTTCTGTGGTCTGAATATGCCATTCTTGAAAGTGCACTCATCGGCTCGCCCTGACTGCCTGTTGTAACAAGGACAATTTCCTGTGGCATATATTTGTCGAGCATATCAATATCAATAAGAATATTTTTGGGAAGATGAAGATAACCGAGCTTTTGTGCAACATCCATATAGTTGACCATACTTCTGCCCGAAAAAGCAACCTTTCTGCCGTACTTTTCAGCGCAGTCGATAATCTGCTGAACACGGTTTACATTTGATGCAAAAGTTGCAATGATAATTCTGTAGTTTTCAGCACTCTTGAAAAGGCTGTCAAGGCTGTCGGATACTGTTCTCTCTGTGGGAGTGTAACCGGGTCTTTCGGCATTTGTACTTTCTGCAAGAAGTGCGAGAACACCCTCGTCACCTACTCTTGCAAAGCTTGAAAGGTCAATCATATCACCTGTGATAGGTGTACAGTCGATTTTAAAGTCGCCTGTGTGAACGATAGTGCCACCCGGTGTGTGGATTGCAAAAGCAACAGCATCCGGAATTGAGTGGTTTACATGAATGAAATCAATCTTCATACAGCCGAGTTTTATCGACTGGCCAGCGTTGATAACATTGAGCTGTGTCTTGTTAAAAAGGCTGTGCTCCCTGAGCTTGTTGCCGACAAGACCGAGCGTAAGCGGTGTACCGTAAATCGGAACATTTACCTTTGAAAGAAGGAAAGGCAATCCGCCGATATGGTCCTCGTGACCGTGTGTAAGAATAATACCCTTAACTCTGTCGGCGTTCTGTTCAATATAAGTGAAATCGGGGATTACAAGGTCAACACCGAGCATATCACCGTCCGGAAATGCCATTCCGCAGTCAACAATAATTATATCGTTCTCACATTCAACAAGGGTAATGTTCTTGCCGATTTCATTAAGACCACCGAGAAATGCGATTTTGATTGATGGTTTCTGAACATTCTTTTTAGGATAACCCTTTGATTTTGACGAATATTTCTTTTTGCCGTAGCTTGATTTTCCGCTTGATTTTGGCTGAAATCCGTCATCATTCTTTTTATAGTAACCGTTCTTACTCGAACCGCCCTTTTTTGAAACATTATTTTTTGAGTACTGTTTCACATTCTTTTTGCCCTTTGAGTACCTTGACTGTTTGAGCATATAACTTTCGTTCCTCTTTTCTGTACTCACAAATCTACCTCCGTTTTCGTTAAAATATGTACTGAATAAAAATTGAAATAAATATATCAAAGACCTCTGAGCGCCCGTGAGGCCTTAATTTATTTTTAAGTTATATATTAACCCGCCGTCTAAAAGACGAGGGCATCTGCACTAAGGTTATAATTTATAATCCGTAAAAAATACGAATTTTATTCCCGTAATCAAGACAATATATAGTTGCCCTATCATAGTTTTTCATTTTATTTTACCGCACTTCACACTGTAATGTCAAGAAATTTTCACAACAAACACAAAAGTCAAGGCTCGCAAGTCGCATAAAAGCGGCAATTTTACGCATAAAAATTTGAAAATACTGTAATAATAAAATCCGTAAGAGTTTGTCGGTACAATTTTCAACTGCCATATGTATGTATAAATCCCAAAATTTTTTCAAACGCCTACCAAGATTCTCGGAATTACAGCAAATAATGGGTTGCAATTGTCGATTGAGCGTATTATAATCTATAGTGCAGATTTTATTATTTTTTGAATAATTCTAAGTACACTCTGAATTAAAAAGGAGAATTGTTTTTGAAACAAGTTGAAATTTTTACTGACGGTGCTTGCAGCGGAAATCCCGGTCCCGGCGGTTGGGGTGCTGTTTTAAGATATAACGGTCACGAAAAAGAAATTTCAGGCGGTGAGGCTGACACAACCAACAACCGTATGGAGCTTTCGGCAGTTATCAATGCACTTGCTTTGCTCAAAGAACCGTGCAAGGTAACTTTGTACAGCGACTCTCAGTATGTTTGCAATGCTTTAAAGCTCGGCTGGGCTAAAAAGTGGAAAGCAAACAACTGGATGCGTAATAAAAAAGAAAAGGCTTTGAACCCCGAACTTTGGGACAGACTTCTTACCCTGTATGACACTCACGAGGTTGAAATTGTGTGGGTTAAGGGACACGCAGGTCATCCCGAAAATGAGCGTTGCGACCGACTTGCAGTTGCAGCCGCAAAACAATTTGCATAACAATAAACTAATATATAAAGGTGGATATAAAATGAGATATGTTTATGCCGACAACTCGGCTACTACAGCACTTTCCCCCGAAGTGCTTGAAAAAATGATGCCTTACCTCACTGAGGTTTACGGAAACCCGTCAAGCATTTATACTATCGGTGCAAAGGCAAAGGCTGCCGTAGAAACTGCAAGAGAAAACATTGCCAAAAATCTCGGTGCGGCTAACCCAAATGAAATTTACTTTACATCAGGCGGCAGTGAGTCCGACAACTGGGCGCTCAAGGGTGTTTGTCGCGCTCTCAAGGCAAAGGGCAAAAAGCACATCATCACTTCAAAATTTGAGCATCATGCTATTCTTCACACCTGTGAGGCTCTTGAAAAAGAAGGCTTTGAGGTTACTTATCTTGATGTTTACGAAAACGGTATTGTTCATCCCGAGGATGTTGAAAACGCAATTCGTGAGGACACTGCTATTGTTTCAATTATGTACGCAAACAACGAAATCGGTACAATTCAGCCGATTTCAGAAATCGGTGCAATTTGCAGAAAGCACGGCGTTCTTTTCCATACAGACGCAGTTCAGGCGGCGGGTTATGTAAAGATTGATGTTCAGAAAGAAAACATTGACCTTCTTTCAATGACAGCACACAAGCTCCACGGACCGAAGGGCTGCGGTCTTCTCTACATCAGAAAAGGCGTAAGAATTGAAAACCTCATCTGTGGCGGTGCTCAGGAGAGGAACAAGCGTGCAGGTACCGAAAATGTTGCAGGCATCGTAGGTCTTGATGCCGCACTTCAGCTTGCAGTTGACGGTATGGACGAAAGAAACGCAAAGCTTGAAAAGATGCGTGACAGACTTATTGACGGTCTTTTAAAGATTGAGCGTTCAAGAATCAACGGTGACAGGGTTCACAGACTCCCCGGCAATGTCAATATGTGCTTTGAAGGCATTGAGGGTGAAAGCCTTCTTTTAAGACTTGATCTCAAGGGTGTTTCAGCATCATCAGGTTCGGCTTGTACATCGGGCAGTCTTGACCCAAGCCATGTACTTCTTGCAATCGGTCTTCCCCACGAGATTGCTCACGGCAGTATGCGACTTTCATTCTCTGACGACAACACAGAGGAAGATATTGATTACATTCTCGAAATTGTTCCCGAAATTGTTTCATACCTCAGAAGTATGTCACCTCTTTGGGAAAAAATTAAAAAGCAGGAAGCTCAGGGCTGATTGACAACCCGATAAAATTCGTATAGAATTGAATAGATATTTGGCAACAATATATTCAGGAGGATTAAAATGGCTTATTCGGAAAAAGTAATGGATCATTTCGCTAATCCGAGAAATGTAGGCGAAATTGAAAACGCAGACGGCATTGGCGAGGTCGGCAACTCAAAATGCGGCGATATTATGAAAATGTACATTAAGGTTGATAACGATATCATCACTGATGTAAAGTTTAAAACATTCGGTTGCGGTGCGGCTATTGCAACAAGCAGTATGGCAACAGAGCTTATCAAGGGCAAGTCAATCAATGATGCTCTCAAACTCACAAACAAGGCAGTTATGGAGGCTCTTGACGGACTTCCGCCTGTCAAGGTTCACTGCTCTGTTCTTGCAGAACAGGCAATCAAGGCAGCCGTTTCGGACTACTACAAAAGAAGAGGCGTTGATCCCGAGCCAATCGTGGGCAATGTTCCCGAATGTGACAGCTGTGGCTGTGAAGGCTGATTAACTTAAAATCATACATCTGCCCGACTGCGTAAAAAGTCGGGCATTTTTTTGCTCCCGATTATACCGTAGGGTCGGTTACACAAAAAAACGATTGAAATCCGAAAGGAAATCAATCGTTTTTTATTTGTGCGATTATTATTTTGCAATATATCAGCCGACTGCGGCATTGAAGATTTTTTCGCTGTTTTTCATCAAGCTGTCAACCGCCTGCTGACCGCATTTTTTGGCGATACATTCAATTGCATCGGTGTAAAGTTCGGGTGTATTGTGGTTAAAAGAATGTGCATCTGTACCAATAATGTCGATAAGACCTGCACTGATGAGTTTTAACATTCTGCGGCGTTTCATCATCGGAGCTTTCTTTGTATAATTTGAAATATTTGTCTGAATAACAACACCGAGCCGTTTTAAATCTTCAATCACATCAGGATTGTCAACAAGAAAGCTGTAACGCTCAACATGAGGAATTACGGGAATAAGCCCCTGTTCGCTCATAAGCCTGTCGAGCATTTCATACGAATTGCCTGAAAATGTTGCATTATACGGAAACTCAGTGAGAATATAGTTTGAATTACCGTAGCTTATGCCCTTGATATTTTCATTATTGAAAAGATACTTTGTAACATAAACCTCTGTTCCGAGAACGATATTCATATCCTCGGGAATATACGGCTTGAATTTTTCAAACTTTTCCGCCCTCTCGGCAATAAAATCCTCCAAGCTGATTTCATTTGTATAGAAATGCGGTGTAAGGCAAACATTCGTAACTCCCTGCTTTTTTAGGCAGGAGAGCAACTCCAAGCTGTCCTCAACCGTTTTTGCACCGTCATCTATATCCGGAAGAATATGAGAGTGCATATCAAATAGCTGAATACCGTTCACGATTAAAGTGCCTCGCAAACACGGTCACCCATTTCGTCACAGCCAACCTTTGTGAAACCCTCTTCATAGATATCGGGCGTACGGTAGGTTTCAAGAACCTTTGCAACAGCTGCCTCAATAGCGTCTGCCGCCTCGCTCTGATCAAGTGAATAACGGAGCATCATTGCAACAGAAAGAATTGTAGCAAGCGGATTTGCAATGTTCTGACCCGCAATGTCAGGAGCAGAACCGTGAATAGGCTCATAAAGACCGAGCTTACTGCCCGAAAGGCTTGCAGATGCGAGCATACCGATTGAGCCGGCAATCATTGAAGCCTCATCTGAAAGAATATCACCGAAAATATTTGATGTGAGAATAACATCAAACTGGCGGGGATTTCTTACAAGCTGCATAGCGCAGTTGTCAACATACATATGGTTAAGCTCAACCTCGGGATAATCCTCGGCAACTCTCTTAACTGTTTCTCTCCAAAGTCTTGAAGATTCAAGAACATTTGCCTTATCAACGCTTGTGAGCTTTTTATTTCTCTTCATAGCAAGGTCAAAAGCAACTCTTGCAATTCTCTCAACCTCACCGATTGTGTACATTTCCGTATCCCAAGCCGCAGGCTGACCGTTTACCTCTTTTCTTCCTCTTTCGCCGAAGTAGATACCGCCTGTAAGCTCACGAACAATCATAACATCGAGGTTGCCGCCGATGATTTCATCCTTGATAGGTGATGCGCTCTTGAGCGGTCCGAAAATAACTGACGGACGAAGATTTGCAAAAAGTCCGAGTGCACCTCTGATTCCGAGAAGTCCTGCCTCGGGACGGTTGTTACCAGGCTGTGAATCCCACTTTGGACCGCCTACCGCACCGAGAAGCACGCTGTCCGATGCCTTGCACTTTGCAACTGTTTCATCGGGGAGCGGAACGCCTGTTGCGTCAATAGCACAACCGCCGAGAAGTGCCTCGTCATATGTAACGCCAAAACCGAATTTTTCAGCGGCACAGTCAAGAACCTTTACAGCCTGATTTACGATTTCAGGACCGATACCGTCGCCCTTTAAAAGAGTAATTTTATAATCTGCCATTTTTATATCTCCTTAATCAATTGTTTACTAATGAATATTATCTCACAATATACGGCAAAAGATTGTAAACTGTGCTACAATTCTGCCAAACTTTCAAAAAATCAATCGTTATCTGACGGAAGCGGAATTGTCTGGAATACTTCGCAGACTTTATCTCTCTGCCAGAGTACGGGAGTAACTCTGAGTGAATAGCCGAAACCGTTGTCCATTGTCCATTCAAACGGTTTTGCCTGCGGAAGTCCGTAGACTGCAAGCAAGGTCATAATAACACCGCCGTGAGTGACAATTACACTTTCGGTTGTGCCTGTTTTCATAAGTCCCTCAACAATGCTTTCAAACATTTTGCATACTCTGCGTGTAAAATCGGCATTGCTCTCCCCCCTCGGAGGTTTTACGGAAGAATCGCCTGCGAGCCACTTTTCAAAATCGGGATCGTTTTTCAGCTCATCGGCAGTTTTGCCCTCCCACTCACCGAAATTACATTCGGAAAGGTTGTCGATAACAAGCGAATTTTGTTCGGGATAAAGAATTTTTGCGGTTTCGGTACAACGCTTTAACGGACTTGTGAACACAACCTGCGTACCCGGATATTTGTACTGATAATCGAGCTTTCTCAAATCCATTCTGCCCCTGTCGGAAAGCGGAGCGTCTGTTGTTCCGATATATTTCCCCGCAAGTGTATCGTCAATTGAACCGTGTCTTATAAAATGAATTATGTATGATTTCATAATTTCTCCTATAAACCGACTTTTTTAGCAAATCGGCACTTAATTATTTACAAAAAGTAAATTTTGTTTTATACTGTCTGTATAGAAAGCGGATTGCTGTAAATGATTTCTATGCATTAACTATGCACTATATTATCAGAGCAAATTCCAGAGCAAATTCTGCTTTGCTTTTTTACTGACAATCAAGTTAATTATACTATCTTCAAAAATGAGGTGTCAAGTCTTGAACAAAGATTTTCCGAGAATTATAACATTTCTTCGTAAAGAAAGAGGTTTGAGTCAAAAACAGGTTGCAGGCGATATGGGAATTTCGCAGGCACTTTTGTCACATTATGAAAAGGGAATCCGTGAATGCGGTCTTGATTTTCTCGTAAAAACAGCCGAATACTACGGTGTTTCAACCGATTATCTTCTCGGCAGAACCGTACAGAGAAATTTCACAGCCGATCCTTTTGAGGCTGCCGAAAAAGAGGTTGTCATCAATACCGAAAAAGGCAGTATGATCAATAAAATAAACCGCAGTCTTTTGATGAACACCACCTCGGTAATCTACGATTTGCTTGCAAAAATCGGCAACAAGCACCTTACAAACGCAGTCAGCAACTACCTTATGAGTGCCGAATATGTAATTTTCCGCACAATTTATAATTCCGAAAAAAATAACTCGCAAACTATGTTTTCGCTTGATAAGAACCGCTACAGAAATCTCACGGACGCATCAATGATTCTTGACCTTGAAATCATCAACGAACTTATTGAAAACGATAAGCTTACCCTTACACTCTCTCCCGATGTCATTTCGGTATGTTTTGAAAAAGACGCCCCGTCACTATTTAACCTAATTCAATATTCCGAAAGAAACATAAAAAATGTCTATGCAGGAAAAAGATGATTTTTAACTGCTTTTCAGAATAATAAGTTTACTTTCGTGCTACATATACGCTTATAATGTAGCATAGAAGTAAAGTAACACAACAAACAACGGTCGGTTGGCTTGGAGTTTTTCTCAAGCTAAACCGACCGTTTTGTTGTCTGTTTATTTTCTTTTATGGCATTATCCGTATGTAATGCGGAATTATGCGTTAAGACCGAACGAGATTGAAATTGCGTTATTTATTTCGTTCATAGAATTTTCATCAACAGTACCCATTTTTTCTTTGAGCCGTTTTTTGTCGATTGTTCGTACCTGTTCAAGCAAAACAACGCTGTCTTTGGCGAGTCCCGAGCTGTCAGCGTGCAATGGAATGTGGGTAGGCAAATTTGCCTTTGACTGCTGACTTGTAATTGCGGCGGCGATTACAGTCGGACTGAATCGGTTGCCGACATTATTCTGAACAATAAGCACAGGTCTGATTCCGCCCTGCTCAGAGCCTACAACGGGACTCAGGTCGGCATAATAGATATCTCCTCTTCGTATATTCAAGGCTTTCACGCTCCAAATAATTGTTTACTTGTATTTTTGCCTTTCCAAAAGCTTTTATACAGCTATTACATAATATTTTTGAGCGTAAAATTTGTGAATCGGTTCAGCCGTTTGCATCTTTCACATTGGAAAGCACCATTTCGTAATCTTCGCCGTCAACGCTGATTTTGCTTATACAGCCCTTTGAATTTGTGCTGACAACGGCTTTGCCGAACGCTGAATCAAGTCTGTATGTACACACGTCTTCGCACTTCCCCTCAAAAACCGCCCTTCCGTCTGCAATTCCGTATAAAATTTCTTTTGTAATATTCGGGAAACTGCTTTCGGGAATGTACGCTTCATCGGCGGAGCAAATCATATTCTCCCTTGAAATTTCAATATCCGAACCCTTGTATGTAACCGACAAACCGCTGACCGTGTTCGGAGAATCAAACGAAATATTGATGAGCTTTTTACCGTCTGCCGACAGCTTTCCCGTGATGATCATTTTTCTGTATTCACAGCTGAAATCGGCAATAAACGAGGATTTCGGAGTAAGATTTTCCTGCGGTTCATCACACCCCGTAATGACAAAAACGGGCATAACAAAAAGGACACATAATGCAATCAAGATTTTCCGTGCCATAAGACACCTCCCGATACATTATATGTCCCGTGAAATTTTTAATACATTGTACAAATAAGTGTGTTGTTTGAAATTGATAATTGAAATATTTACTGTTCTTTAATTAAATTGCAGAAGTCTTTTATTTCTTCCAATCTGTTTTCTAAATCTTCTTTATATTCAACTCCGCACAATCCTAACTTTCCGCAAGGCTCAATTTCCAAATGTCCGTAAAAATGTTCTATACTGCTAATAATTCTTTCGCACTCAGGCATACTCGGACCGGTTCTTAACGCAATTGTGTATCCCTTTTTACCACTTAATAATTTTGCGTGTGGCTCATGCGTATTGCACCAAGGAGTACACCTATCTATAAACACCTTGAACTGACCCGGAATATCAGCCCAATAAGACGGAGAAACCGAAACAATTTTGTCTGCCCAATCATATGTTTCCATCAATTTTGTAACATCATCTTTTTGAAAACATTCAGCAGTTTTGTGGCATTTACGACAACCTCTGCACATCTTTATTTTAAAATCATCTATGCATACGGTCTTTACTGTATTCCCATTTTCAACATACTGTTTAACTGTATTTACAATTTCTGCTGTAGCTCCATTTCTCACAGGGCTGCAATTAATCACTAATATTTTCATATTGACCTCCTTAAACTATGTGCATAATCTGAATTAAAAACAGCCATGCAAGACCGTAATATGTTACAACAGCAACCAAATCGTTCACCGTAGTGATGAGAGGACCCGAAGCAACGGCAGGGTCAACTTTGATTTTCTTGAAGAATATAGGAACTAAAGTTCCGACAAGGCTTGAGATAATGATTGAAACAAGCAATGCAACACCGACGCATCCCGAAATTAAAAATGCCGTTCCGATTGCATAGCCTTTAAACAAAACTATATAAACTCCCAGACAGACAAGTGCAAATACACCGAGCAATCCGCCGTTGCAGAAGCCTATTTTCATCTCTTTAAGCGTCAGTTTAAGCTTGTCTTTACCGTTTAATTTTTCATCCATTAACACTCGTATTGTAACGGCAAGCGACTGAGTGCCGACATTTCCAGCCATATCGAGAATTAAAGACTGAAAGCAAATTACAACAGGCAAAACAGCCACAACGCCTTCAAAAGCTCCTACTACTGCCGAAACGCCCATTCCGAGAAACAGAAGAATAATCAGCCACGGAAGACGCTTTTTCATACTTTCCTTTGTAGTTTCGTTCAGGTCTTCCTCCGAGGACAAGCCGGCAAGCTTTGCGTAATCGTCGCCCATTTCGTCATCAACCGTTTCAATGACATCCTGTGCGGTGATAATACCGACCATTTTCTTTTTCCTGTTAAGAACCGGAAGCGAATCCTCGGCATAATCTTTTATCTTCACAACGCTGTCAGAAATTTTCTCGTTATCGTACAAGTAGGGATATGCGTAGCTTATGAGGGTTTTCAGTTCAACATTTTCTCTTGCGACAATCAAATCTTTCAAATCAATTGCACCGCAAAAACAACCCTTGTCATTAACCACATATATTGTTGAAATATTATCATTTTCGCCCGCCTGTCTTACAAGCTCGTGCATTGCTTCACGGATTGTAAGATTTTCCCTGATACATATATAGTTTGTTGTAATCAAACTTCCGATTTCGTCATCATCATAGGAATAGATTAGCCTGATGTCCGTTTTGGTTTCATCATCAATCATCGGACGAAGCTTTATTTTTACACTTTCATCAATATCACGCCAAAGGTCAACAGCGTCATCGGCATCCATTTCGTTCACGATTTCAGCCAATTTATCAATTTCAATTTCTTCGATATACTGTGACGGGTTGTCAATGTAAGAAATAATTTCAGCAAGCCATTTCGCATCAAGTGCGCTGTACAAAAGATTTCTTTCGGCTCTGTTTAAAAATTCAAAACTTTGCGCAATGTCATTGTCATGGTAATCCTTCAGCTTATTGCGCATTTCTTCCATTGAACAAGACAGCTTGACTGCATTTACAATTCTTTCTGCATAAATTGGTTCTTTTAATACTTTATTTTTCATCATTTAGCCTCCTTTTCACTAAAAAAGGGCGTAAAAAGCCCATCGTAACATTAACTGCCACAAAAATAAGCTGTGAATAGTTTGTAACGATGGGTAAAGGCTTTATGATTTTATTGCTTAAAAACGGCGCACCTACAGACACCTGAAATAGCTTCCAAGTCTGTATCCATCGTTATGTGTACTTCGACTTCGACTATCACAACTGTCCATACTGTTCGCCTCCTTAAATTTCTTTTTCACGGTGATTATAACACTGTTTTGTTTTAAAATCAAGCTTTGTTGTGTAAAAAAATTGTAACTGACCGTGTTCGGAGAATCAAGCGAAATGTTGATGAGCTTTTTGCCACTTACCGACAGCTTTCCCGTGATGTTCATTTTTCTGTATTCACAGCTGAAATCGGCAATAAACGAAGATTTCGGAGTGAGATTTTCCTGCACTTCATCACACCCCGTAATGACAAAAACAGGCATAACAAAAAGGACACATAATGCAATCAAGATTTTCCGTGTCATAAGACACCTCCCGATACATTATATGTCCTGTGAATTTTTTAATACATTGTACAAATAAGTGATTAATGCATTTTATCTTAATATCCGTGATCAATATGCTGCCATTTTCCGCCTTTTGTTCTGACTAAAATCCAGTTCCAGTTATTATATGTGGAATTCGGATTTAATGATCCGTCGCCGCCTGATGAATCAACATCAAATGAAGATAACAGCACAATAACTTCATCTGCATTATTCCTGTCGGCAAATTCCTGAAAATCGGTGCAGTAATCATCTCCTGCATAATAAATTTCCGTGAGGGTACAGCCGTTCCAATTGGCGTCGAACTCTTTTTCAATAGTATCAACAGCAGAGTTAATATCATCTGCGGAATAGATTTCAGAATTCACATCGTGAGTCTTCACTTTGCTTATATCTCCTCCGCTATCTCCTCCGCAGGCACTCAAACCGATAACAAGAAATACACACATAACTAAACATAAAATTTTCTTCATAATTACTCCTTTCAAAATCGTCATTATTTTCACCACTTTTTTCGCAAAAAGATTCCCGTTTCTTACTTGTATTTTAAATCAAAATCCACAACGCTTTTTTATTCTTATAAAGAACAATCCAACTTACGATTGATTAACTGTTTTGTATATATTATTTCGTGTTTTTTTCTCAAAATAATTTTTTAATCTTATGTTTGAATTCCATTTTTCTTGTGGGTAATAACCATATCTTTGTTTTACATCTCTCATACGATCTTCAATATTCAACACACCGTCACTGCCTGCCAATGCATCGCATAACTGAATTAATTTGTCATAATCATCCATATTCACTTTAGCAAGAGCAGTTTCTATCAATTCAAGTTCTTCGTCAGAAACATCGAATTTACCAATGTATTCCTTTACGGTTGAATTATTAAACGAATGTGTCAGGCAAATTTTTGCGACCTCATCATATCCCAATGACATCATATATTTATATCCGTCAGAAACATGACCTAAATGCCTAACACCGAACTTTCTGCCAATATCATGGAGTAACCCTAATATGTATGCCTTTTCCGAATCCAAATCTTCACATAATTCCGCAATCTTTTCAGCGCATTTTGCTGTAATGCGACTGTGATTTACCCAAGGACCAAAATTACATTGTCCGGCTTCTTCTAATATTTTTTCAGCTTCCGCTCTTGTTGGCATCATTTTTATTCGCCTCCATAAACAGAGTTATATACAAAACATTACCTCAAACTACTGCATAAAAGTAATTTTGCTACATTTATATAATCGGATTTAATATAAATTTTAAGTTGTTACTTGCGGGCGGATAATATCCGCACCTACAAAATCGTCATCATTTTCACAACTTTTTTCGCAAAAAAGATTCCCGTTTCTACTTGTATTTTAAATCAAAAACCGCAACGCTTGTACGCAAGTGGAATACAATTTATCAGGTCTGTGGGGAGCATTGAGATTTTGCCGTATTTTTCGGCGGCAATGTCGCCTGCAAGACCGTGGAGATATACTGCCGCTGCAGCTGATGAAAACGCACTTGCGCCCTGTGCAAGGATTGATGCGGTCATTCCTGCAAGCACATCACCGCTGCCGCCTGTTGCCATGCCTGAATTGCCTGTCGGGTTCACAAGCACCTTGCCGTTTGGCGAGGCAATTACCGTGCCTGCACCTTTGAGAACGGTTACAACGCCATACTTTTGAGCAAAATCGAGGGCAACTCTCTCCCTTTCCGCATTTACAAGCGGAGTTGCAAGACCTGTAAGTCTTGACATTTCGCCCGGGTGAGGAGTAATTATAATCGGTGCTTTTTTCCTTAAAAGAATTTCAGGCTGTTTTGCAACACAATTGAGTGCATCTGCGTCAAGCACAAGCGGTATTGTGGAATTTTCTATTAAAGAAAATACAATTTTTAATGTATCGTCGCACACACCGAGTCCGCAACCGACAAGAGTTGCAGAGGATTTGCACGATTCGCTGACTAAAAACGGAACATTAACCTTTGTAATTCTGCCGTCTGCATTTTCGCTGAGAGGATAGTAAACGCTCTCAAGAATCGTTTGAGCAACAATCGGGTAAATGCTTCTCGGCAAGGCACATTTTGCAAGACCTATGCCCGTTCTTAACGCACCCTCTGCCGACATAACCGCCGCCCCTGCCATTCCGTAGCTTCCGCAAACGCAGAGCAATGAACCCAGAGTTCCCTTGTTTGCATCATCGGGGCGTTCAAAAATTGCACTTTTTACAACATTTACATCTGTTACTGTCATACAATCAACTCATTTTTCTTTTATAGAATAACTGAACCACAATATTCTTGTTGAGGTGCGGTTTCATACCGTTGAGAATATCCTCGTTCGGAGTGAAAACAAGAAGACATCTGCCGTATGCGGGACTGTTGAAAACAGCAAAATAGTTTTCATCCTTAGCGTCAATATCTCTTGCGGCGATGAAAGTTTTGAGAAATCTCATCTTCTTGATTTCGGTATCATCTTTTTCAAGTCTTTCAATCTCGTTAATCTGAATTTTGCAGATATTTTTTCTCTTGCGAAGTGCAATAACCTTGGCAACAGTAAGCTCGTTGCCCGATACGGAATATTCAAAATCAACCTTTTGAATACTGAATACATACCACACTGCATAGATTCCGCCGAGAAATACGAAGAATGCAACATATACAAGATATGCGGTTATTACAAACGCAAGTGCAAAGATAGTTGCAGGCACTAAAATAAGCAAAAGCAAGGCTACAATTTTTATAATAAGATTCTTTGGTTTTTTAGCTCGTCTTACAACCTGTTCGTTAAAATTATTCAATGTATTTTCTCCTTTATGATTGATATTTCATATGATATCACAGGCTGTTGTTTTTTTCAACAAAAGATACAAAAACTCTTGCAAAAAAAGTGTTTTGGTGCTATCATATAAAAAGATAACACAATGACGAAGAAAGTAGCGTTTGCGTGATACCGTCAAAGAGAATGTGTGCCGAGGCTGAAAGCATACAACGGTGTTGCAGGTGTGAAGTTCCCTTCCGAGTGGTGAGGTTGAAATTTTCAGTAGATCTCAACGGCTGACTCCGTTACAGGTTGTGAAAGTGTCTGCTTTCGGGAGTGTTTGCTTTGATGCAAAAATCAGGGTGGTACCACGGATTATTTCGTCCCTGCGTAATTGATTTTACGCAGGGCTTTATTATTTTTACGGAGGTAATTTATGAACGAGAAATTATTAAGTTTAAAAGACGAAATCAAGTCAAGACTCGGCGAAACACAAGATTTGACCGACCTTGATAAAATCAGAGTTTCTTATCTTGGCAAAAAGGGCAGTATCACAGCTCTTTTAAAGGGTATGAAAGATCTTCCTAACGAGGAGAGAAAAACCTTCGGTGCTGAGGTAAACAAGCTCAAAGCACAGGCCGCACAGCTTATTGAAGAAAGACTTCAGGAACTTAAAGAAAAGGAAATTCAGCGTGAAATCGCTTTAATGCCACAGTTTGACATTACATCACCTGTTGCACTTGCAAGGGGTTCTTATCACCCAATTACCCTTGTTCAGAGAGAATGCGAAAAGGTTTTCTCATCAATGGGATTCAACATTGAGGATTACTCCGAAATCGTAACCGACTATGAATGTTTTGAGGCTCTCAACATTCCAAAGCACCACCCCGCAAGAGATATGCAGGACACTTACTACCTTGACAACGGTCAACTTTTAAAGTCACACACATCAGCCGCACAGAACGCAATCCTCAAAAAGTACGGCAAGGGACTTATTGAAAACGGCACACCTATCAAGGCTATTTTCCCCGGCAGATGCTTTAGAAACGAAGCAACAGACGCTTGTCACGAAAACACATTTTTCCAGATGGAAGGCGTTATGGTTGACAAGGACATTTCAATTTCAAACCTTATCTACTTTATGAAAACAATGCTTTCCGAGGTATTCAAAAAGGATATCAAGGTTAGACTTCGCCCCGGCTTTTTCCCATTCGTTGAACCGGGCTTTGAACTCGACATCAGCTGTCTTATCTGCGGTGGCGAGGGTTGTCCGTCATGTAAGCACAGCGGCTGGCTTGAACTCTGCCCCTGCGGTATGATTCATCCGAATGTTCTGCGTGAGGGCGGAATTGATCCCGAAAAATACACAGGCTTTGCGTTTGGTCTTGGTCTTACAAGACTTGCAATGATGAAGTACGGAATTAAGGACATCCGTGACCTTAACAGCGGCAGTCTTAAAGCACTTTCACAGTTTACTGATGATGAATAAGAGAGGAGATACAAAATGTTTTTATCTATGAACTGGATTCAGGACTTTGTTGATTTAAGCGGTCTTGATAAAATTGAACTTATCCACAAATTTTCTCTTTCCACAGCCGAAGTTGAAAACGACATTTTCCACAAGGGCAGTGATATCAGCGGTATTGTTGTAGGTGAAATTAAGTCGGTTGAAAATCATCCCGATTCAAAGAAACTTCATCTCCTCAAAATTGACGCAGGCGAGGACGAACTTATTGATGTTGTCTGCGGTGCTCCGAATGTAAGAGTAGGACTTAAAACTGCTTTTGCAAAGGTTGGTGCTAAAATCGGTGAAATTACAATTGCACCAAGACCGCTTGCAGGCTTTACATCAAACGGTATGTGCTGCAGTGAGGCTGAAATCGGTATCAGCGATGACAACTCGGGCATTATGGAAATTACAGATGATGTAAAGAACGGCACAGACCTTAAAGATATCTACGAAATTGACGATATCGTTTTTGAGGTTGATAACAAGTCGCTTACAAACCGTCCCGACCTTTGGGGACACTACGGAATCGCAAGAGAATTTGCCGCACTTGCAGGCAGAGAGCTTAAACCTCTTGACCTTGACGATTTAAAGGCATATGACGGTCTTAAAAAGATTGATATGAAGATTGAGGACACTCTCTGTCAGAGATACAGCTGCTTGCAGATTGAGAATATCAACCGCAATGTAAGCCCTGTAAATATGAGAATCCGTCTTTTCTACTGCGGTATGAGAGCAATCAACTATCTTGCTGACCTTACAAACTACCTTATGCTTGAAATGGGACAGCCGATGCACGCTTTCGATTCAAGAAAGGTTGAAAAAATCAGAATCAAGCGTTTTGACAAGCCTTTCACTTTTAAAACACTTGACGGTGTTGAAAGAAACATTGACGAAAACACACTTATGATTTGCAACGGCAACACTCCTGTAGCAATTGCCGGCATCATGGGCGGTCTTGATTCGGAAATTGTTGACGATACAACTACTCTCACACTTGAATCCGCAACATTCAATGCAGTTTCCGTAAGAAAGTCAACTGTAAGACTTGCTCACAGAACAGACGCATCAATGAGATATGAAAAATGTCTTGATCCTGAAATGACTGTTACTGCAATTGCAAGATTTGTATATCTTCTCAAAAAGTATGACAGCGACATCAAGGTTGTTTCTTCGCTCACAGACGAGTACGCATTCAGGTATGACACAGTTGTTCTTGACTTTAACAAAAACTTTGTTGACCGCTACACAGGCATCGAAATCAGCAATGACAGAATTGTTGCAACACTCGAAAGCCTCGGCTTTAAGGTTGAGCTCAACAACGATAACTTCAGCGTAACGGTTCCAAGCTGGAGAGCAACAAAGGATGTTACAATCAAGGCTGACATCATTGAAGAAATCACCCGTATTTACGGCTATGACAACTTTGAAATTCACACAACACGCTCTCCTCTCTATCCCGTAAGAGCAAGCGTTGTTAAAACTACGGAAAACAAAATCAAGGATATGCTCGTTAAGAGATACAATCTCCACGAGCTTCACTCATATGTATGGGCATACAACGATGAACTCAAGGCAATTGACATTCCTGTTGAGGATAATGTTAAGCTTGCAAACGCAACTAACCCGAATATTGAAACATTAAGAAATTCAATTGTTCCCACACAGCTTTGTCAGATTAAATCAAACCTTTCATTCTCAAACGATTTCGGTATTTTTGAAATTGGCAGAGTTGTAAACGGTCTTGATGAAAACGGTCTTTGCATTGAAAACAAAAAGCTTGCAATCACACTTTACAGCAAGACAAGAAATGTTAAGGACATCTATTTTGAACTCCGTGACATTCTCGCAGTTGTAACGGATGAAATCAAGCACAAGGCTCTCACATTTGAAAAGGCTGAACCGACTCACAGCTACGAACACCCCGTAAACCTCTATTCGGTATGCCTTGACGGCAGAAATATCGGTACAATCGGCATTGTTCATCCGACAGTAAACAAGAAGATTGACAAAAAAGCCGCAATTGTATTTGCAGAAATTGATGTAAACGCTTATGCAAACACAGAGGCCGCTCCGATTGTTTATGACGAACCGTCAAAGTTCCCGCCAATGGACTACGACATCAGCGTTGAAGTTCCTCAGGGAATGTTCTTCTCACACCTTGCAGAGTGTTGGAAAAACGAAGGCGGAGAGATTCTCAAAAGCACAAAGATTGTTGACACATATGACACAGATACAGTTCACAGCGTAACAATCCGCTTTGAGTTCTCATCAAATGAAAGAACACTTTCATCAGCCGAGGTTCAGAAGATTATGGACAAGATAATTTCAAATCTTTCTGAAAACGGAGTAAAGCTCAGAGGCTAAAAATTATGGGGGCGGTTTTTCCGTCCCCTTTTTGTGACATAATCTGACAAACATAAGATAATATAAAGAAATATTACTGCTGCAATTGCATACAAAGTAAAGTTTTTGACACCAAAATAACATATATTCGGCATATTTATTAAAAAGTGCTTGAAATTTACTTTAAAATATGGTATAGTAGCAGAATAGGAGGTGTTTCAGTATGTTGGATAAAACAATGATTTTTTCTCTTGGTGAGGAAAAAGATGACCAGATAAAAGCAGGGCTTACAATCGTTTATGATGCCCTCCGCCAAAAAGGATATAACCCTATTAATCAGATTGTGGGATATATTTTAAGCGAGGATCCGACCTATATTACAACATATAATAACGCTCGCAACATCATCAGCAAGATCGACCGTGACGACCTACTTGAAGCACTGGTAAAATCGTATCTTAATGTTTAAGAAAGGATGATGCCTTGTGGCAGATACCAAAAAGACCGAAAAGAAATTTTCGACTTACAAGGGCAGACCGCTCGTTCGTTGCAATGACGAGATTTACTACGGCAGTATGGAAGAACCGTATGTTATAAGAATGCAAATCAAAAGCAAAAAGGATGTCAATGGAACTGAGATTGCCGATAAGGTAACAGTTCAGCTAATGGCTACAGACCCTTATCTTTCACCGAGAAAACAGCTTGTTAAGTCAAGCGAGAAAAAGGGATTGTTCCTTGCTATGGATATTGCAGACATCTGGCTTGAAAGAGCCCTTGCAAACAAAATGTAATTTAACATTGAATTTACGGAGTAATCGGTTTTGGTTACTCCGTTTTTTCTTATACGGCGAGCCGCCGTTCCCCTCTCGTGAAGACGGTTAGCCGCTACAGTAGAACAACATCTTTGTTGTATTTATAAAATCAGTCTTATCACAAACTTTTTACCGTTACCTGAAAAGTGTATAGTGGATGTTCCCATACAAATGATTACAAAACTTTGAAATTTTATTATACAGAAAAAGCACTCTGCATTTCTGCAAAGTGCCTTAATTTAAAATATTAAGTTCAGAATAAATCGCTGTGTGAACCTGTTCTTGACAAAACAAGGACGAGTTCGTTGTTGTTGACTTGATAAATGAGCAACCAATCGGGTGCAATGTGACATTCTCGAAAGCCGTTATAATTACCCGTAAGATTGTGATCTTTGAATTGCTCGGGCAACGGTACTTCATTCGCAAGCAATTCAACTATCTTTTCAAGCCTTGAAATATCATAACCACGCTTTTTTATTCTTTTAAAATCCTTTTTAAACAGGGTATGATACTTAATCGTCAGCATTCAAATTCTCCATAAGCTCACTTACAGAACCAAAAGGACCGTGAAGATTTTTGCCATCTCTGACATCCTGCATAGCCTGCAAGGTTTCTGCATTTGGCTTATCAAGTTTGATTTCAAACGGTATGCCGTTCTCCCTGACAATCTGTTTGAGATAGATATTGATTGCTGTTGACATATTCAAACCGAGTTCGTTAAGCAATGTGTCAGCTGTTTTTTTAAGATTTTCATCAACTCTGACATTCAGATTTGTTGTTGCCATAAAATCAACTCCTTTATATCTGTATATGTATAATATCACATACAAGTTACAATGTCAAGCAATTGTAATTACGCTGTCATTATTTTGCACAATTTTACATACAATAAAACAAAGGTCGGGAAACAGAGCATTTCATTTTACACACTCTCTTCCCGACCTTAATTTTCAATTTTACATTTTAAATTTTCAATTTACTTTGTATCCTGCGTCCTCTACTGCCTTTTTGAGAACAGAATCTTCAACATTTTTTGACATTGTAAGAACGGCTGAGCCTTTCTCGTGGCTTACTTCTGCCGATTCAACACCGTCAATTGCCTCAAGAGTTTTCTTTACTGTTGCCTCGCAGTGCGGACACATCATACCTTCGATTTTCATTGTTTTTTCCATGGTTTTATTCTCCTTTTTATTTTTATGTTTTATTTTTCTGTCATGCTTTGAGCTGTGAACCTTAACAAAATTAAGTCTTAATGCGTTTGTTACAACACAAAAGCTTGAAAGGCTCATTGCCGCCGCACCGAACATCGGATTTAACTGCCAGCCAAAGAGGTTGATAAATGCACCCATGGCAAGCGGAATACCGATTACATTGTAAATAAATGCCCAGAAAAGGTTTTCGTGAATGTTACGGAGTGTTGCTCTGCCGAGTCGGATTGTTGCAGGAACATCTGCAAGGCGGCTTTTAACGAGTACAACATCTGCCGCATCAATTGCAACATCCGTTCCCGCTCCGATTGCGATACCCAAGTCTGCGCTTGTGAGGGCAGGCGCATCGTTAATGCCGTCACCGACCATTGCAACCTTGCCGTATTTTTTCAGCTCTCTTACATTCTTTTCCTTGCCGTCAGGAAGAACTCCTGCAACAACTTCATCAATGTCTGCATTTTTTGCAACGGCTTTTGCGGTTTTTTCGTTATCGCCTGTAAGCATTACAACACGCACACCCATATTTTTGAGTTCCTTAACAGCCTGTTTGCCGTCCTCTTTTATTATGTCCGCAACTGCGATAATACCGAGGAACTTATTTCCTTTACAGAAATACAGCGGAGTTTTGCCCTCTTCCGCAAGCTGTTCAGCCTTTGCTTTTTCGCCTGATGAAATTTCAGCAAACTGTGAAATATATCTGTAGTTGCCGCCGTAAACGCTTTCTGAGCCGATTTTTGCGGTAAGTCCGTTACCCGTTACGGCATTGAACTCAGTCACGGCATCGCCGATAATATGCCTGTCGTTTGCATAAACTACAATTGCCTTTGCAAGCGGATGTTCGCTTGATTTTTCAAGAGCAACGGCTGTTTTCAAAAGCTCGGTTTCTGAGATATTTTCGGCTGTTACGATATCGGTAACGGCGGGTTCGCCCTTTGTTACCGTGCCTGTTTTGTCAAAAACAACCGTGTCAATTCTGCCGGCTGTTTCAAGCGAAACTGCGGTTTTGTAGAGAATACCGTTCTTTGCACCGACACCGTTGCCGACCATAATCGCAACGGGAGTTGCAAGTCCCAATGCACACGGACAACTGATTACAAGAACGGAAATGGCTCTTGCAAGCGAAAATCCTACACTTTGACCGAGCAACAACCAAACGATTGCAGTAATCACGGCAATTGTGATAACCGCAGGAACAAACACACCCGATACCCTGTCGGCAATTTTTGCGATAGGCGCTTTGGTGGCAGACGCATCACTGACCATTTTAATAATCTGCGACAGCGTTGTGTCCTCACCGATTCTCGTAGCCTCACAGCGGATATATCCCGACTGATTGATTGTTGCGGCAGAAACAGTATCGCCGACAAGCTTGTCAACAGGAACGCTTTCACCTGTCAAAGCGGATTCATTGACGGCACTTCCGCCCTCAATGACAATGCCGTCAACAGGGATACTCTCACCCGGACGAACTGCGAATATATCGCCTTTTTTCACCTGCTCAATAGGGACAGTTTTTTCAGTATCATCAACTACAATCGTAGCGGTCTTTGGTGCAAGTTTCATCAAACCTTTGAGAGCGTCGGTAGTCTTGCCCTTTGAGTGAGCCTCAAGCATTTTTCCGACTGTGATGAGTGCCAAAATCATTGCGGCTGATTCAAAATACAAGTTACCCGCCGTTTCAAATGCGGCGCTCCAATTTTCGGGTTGCATTAAATACAACACTTTAAAGAGCGTCCACACCCCGCTGATAACCGCCGCCCCTGAACCCAAAGCCACCAAACTATCCATATTGGGCGCGCCTAAAAAAAGTTGTTTTAGCCCGCGCGTAAAAAATTGGCGGTTTAAAAAAAGCACCGGAAGTACCAGCAAAAATTGCACCAAAACAAAGATGCCCGGATTGTGCATTATGCTAGCAGGCACTAATCCGCCCGCCATATGCCCCATATTCACATACATTAAAGGCAATAAAAACCCGAGAGAAAACCAAAAACGCATCTTTAATGTTTCAGCCTGCGCTTGCGCCAAGGCTTGCGGCGCCGTATTTTGTTTTTCTGAGGGCACATCATATCCCGCCCGGCGTACGGCGGACACAATATCTGCCGGAACTAATTTATCCTCATCATAATCTACATACAAGGTATTTTGTAATAAATTGACAACCGCCGAGTGCACCCCGGGTATGCGCGACACGGCTTTTTCCACGTGCGCCTGGCAAGCGGAACAAGTCATTCCCGAAACAAGAAATTTCCTTTGCATATCTAAAAACCCCCTGCTAATAAGAATAAACCCTGCAAGGCAAATTGTCAAGGAGAAAAGATGGCGGAATTTGCCTTTATCCGCCTGCTTTTTGCTACACTATATATGAAATATGACGATACTTATTATTATTTTGATGCTTATTTTAAACGCCTTGCTGGCCGCTTACGAAATGGCCCTGGCGTCCGTTTCCCGCACGAAATTGTCCATTTTGGCGCAAGAAAAGCGTTCCGGTGCGGAACAAGCCCTGTTTATGAAAGACCATATGGAGGGCAGTTTGGCGGTAGTGCAGATTGGTATTACGCTGGTGGGTGCGGTAGCCGCCGCTACGGGCGGGGCCGGAGCAGACGAAATGTTTTCCCCCATTTTGCAGGATTGGTTTGATTTGCCGAAGCGGCTTGCCGATGCGTTAGCGGTTGCGTTTGTAGTGGTACCGTTAAGTTTTGTTACCATTATTTTCGGCGAACTGACGCCCAAAACTTTTGCCATTAAAAACAAAGAATTTGTAGTGCTCAAATGTTCCCCGGTAATGCGCGTGCTTTACACACTGTTATCGCCCATTGTGCACATAATGGAAGCCATCGTCCGCTTTTTTACCCAAAAGACCTTTACCAAAACGCTGGACCCCAAGGAAGCCCAAAAAGCCGCTATGGCCGATTTACGCACTGCGGCGGCCATTGCTTCGTCTTCGCGCTTGTTCGGCAAGACGGAGGAAAAGATTGTGCTGTCCAGCGCGATGTTTTGCATCCGCAAAATTCGTGAAATTCAAGTTCCTTTAAATCAGGTATATATGCTGGATGCCGACGATTCTATTGCGGACACCTTTGTAAAAGCGCATTTGGATATGCACACCCGTTTCCCGGTAAAGGAACACCCCGAAGACCCGCAGAGCATTATCGGCTACTTAAACTTTAAGGATATTTTCTTATCAACTAAAATGTCTGGCGGTGCGCCGACAAGTGCGCGTTCCATTGTCCGCCCCGTACTGCGCTTGGAAGCCGATACCATTATTTCAACCGCACTTGAAAAAATGATGAAAAGCAAACAACACTTGTGTTTGGTAACCGAGGGCGAAAAAATAACGGGAATTTTGACCTTAGAGGATATTTTTGAAGAAATGGTAGGCGAAATTGAGGACGAATACGATTTCTTTCCCGCTTATATAAAACCGTTTGGCAAAGCGTGGATTGTCAGCGCTAGTGCCAAAATGGCAGAGGTATTTGAGCGGCTGGATTTATCTATCCCGGCCGATGTGCCAGACAATATGACGATGGAAAAATGGATTGGTATCAAACTCGGCCGCCAACCCACCAAAAACGAAAAGATAAAAGCCAACGGAATTATATT
>OIYR01000024.1_pt1 | contig 92103 bp, 93 predicted proteins | sample 1588221 | NCBI WGS metagenome assembly OIYR01 (sample SAMN03283292) | human gut metagenome | biome: human-associated habitat; material: feces | host: Homo sapiens | place: Peru | collected 2012
CTCCTTAATTTTGTTGATTTATAAAATATATACCTAATACAATTATATCATATATGTCAAATTTTATTACTCTTTTAGGTTGAAAAGACAAAATTCGTGTAAAATTTTAAATATATTTCTTGACAAAGACTTTTAGGTAGTATATAATATATTAGTATCAAATTGAAAGAGAAGTAACATATTTACATATATGAATTGCTTTTTAAGGAGGGAATATAAAATGGCACAACCAAAAAGAAGATGGTCTAAAGAAAGAACTCATTTAAGACGTGCTAATTGGAAGTTAGAAAATAAAAATTTATCAGTATGTTCTAATTGTGGAGAACCTGTTCTTTCACATAAAGCATGTCCATCTTGTGGATATTACAACAAAAAACAAGCTGTTGAAATAAAGGCTAAAGAAGAAAAAAAAGAAAATAACTAATTATTATAGCTCCACTTTGTGGAGTTTTTTTCTTGTTTTGAAAAGGAGAAAGTATATGGACTTTAACATTGAAGGATTAAATATATTATATGAGGATAATCATATAATTGTATTAGTAAAACCTGTAGGTATTCCTGTACAACAGGATAAGTCAGGAGATATTGATATGCTTACAATTATAAAAAAATATATAAAACAAAAATATAATAAACCAGGTGAGGTATATTTAGGTTTAGTGCATAGACTAGATAGAATGGTTGGTGGAGTCATGGTATTTGCTAAGACATCTAAAGCTGCTTCTAGGATTTCAAATTATATTAGAGAAAAAAATTTCAAGAAAAAATACATTGCTATTGTAAATGGAAAAATCGATAAAACTGATAAGGATTTAACACTTCATAACTATTTAGTTAAAAATCAAAGATTAAATATGAGTAGGGTATGTGACAAAAATACTAAAGGTGCAAAGGAATCAATACTTGAATATAGAGTTATAAATAATTTTAAGTATAAGGGAAAAGATTATACTAAAGTGGATATTAATTTAAAAACAGGAAGACATCATCAAATAAGGGTACAGTTTTCAAATATATTGCATCCCCTGTATGGTGATATTAAATATGGAAATAAATTAAATAAAGTTGGGCAAAATTTGGCATTATGGTCGTACTATTTATCATTTTTTCATCCTACAAAAGATGAATATCTTGAGTTTATGTGTTATCCAACTGATTTAAAAGATCATGATAAAATATGGGAGGAATGTTAATTTATGGATTTTGATACTTTAAAAATACAATTAAATGTACTTTCAGATAGTATTAGCAAAATAAAAGAAACTGTAGGTTATGATGCTAAACTTGTGGAATTGAAAAATCTTGAGGAAAAAACTCTAATTTCAGGATTTTGGGAAGATAAGGAAAAATCCGCAAAACTTGTTAAAAGTATGAAAAGTATAAAAAGTATTATACAAAAAGTTGCGACAATTCAAAGAAAATTATCAGATGCTAGAGGATATTTTGAACTTTCAGAGGAATTCAATGATTGTGAAAGTTTTAAAGAATCGCAAAACTTAGTTAATGATTTAAAAGAATCTATAGAAAAATTAAATATCGAAACTTTACTTTCGGGGGAATATGATTTTAATAATGCCATTTTAACAATTCATCCAGGAGCAGGTGGAACTGAATCACATGATTGGGCTTTTATGTTATACAGAATGTATATAAAATGGGCAGCTAAATCTAACTTTGAAATTGAAGTATTAGATATGCAAGAAGGTGAAGAAGCAGGTATAAAAAGTATTTCATTTTTAGTGAAAGGTGATAATGCATATGGGTATTTAAAAAGTGAAAATGGAGTACACAGGTTAGTTAGAATATCTCCATTTGATGCAAATAGTAGAAGACATACATCATTTGCAGCAGTTGAAGTGATGCCTGAAATATCTGATGATATAAAACTTGAAATTAGGTCAGAGGATATACAAATGGATGTATACAGGGCAAGTGGGGCAGGAGGCCAACATGTTAATAAAACTTCCTCAGCTGTTAGAATTAAACATATTCCAAGTGGTATAGTAGTTACATGTCAAACAGAAAGATCTCAGATTCAAAATAGAGAAAATGCTATGAAAATGTTAAAATCTAAATTATATGCAAAGAAAATGGAAGAACACAGTAAAATGTTAAAGGATATAAAAGGAGAAAGTGCTGATAATGCGTGGGGCTCGCAAATAAGATCATATGTCTTTTGCCCTTATACTCTTGTTAAAGACCATAGAACTGGCTATGAGGTTGGAAACGTTCAAGCAGTTATGGATGGAAAAATAGATGGATTTATTTTTGAATATTTGAAATTTTTAAAAAAAAATGATATAATAGGATAAAACATTTTTCTAAGGAGTGAAAACTAATGAAAACTGCGACTAAAAATCTTGTTATTTCAGATTTTGATATGACATTTTTTGATTTTAAAGATGTAGATAATAAAATTATTAAAAGAATTTTTAAAGAACATCCTTTTATTCAATTTATCGATAAAATTTTGTGGGCTATTAATTCCCTTGGAATAATGGGTAATTCTATGGGAGGACTTAAGCTACGGCTTTTGATGTATTCTTTATGTACAGGAATAAAAACACATATATCATATAATAAAATATTTAGTGAATATGAAAATATATATAAAAAGATAGTATATGAAGAGTACAAAAAAAGAGTATGGATAATAGATAAATTAGATAAAAAAGGTTATTCGTTTGTTATACTTACAAATAATAGGTTTGCATCCGAACTTAACCTTAGAGATATTATTTATACAAAAAATAAAGGAAAATTTTTAAAAGAAACAATTCCTGAGTATCTCTTAGGTGACAATTATTGGGATGATTATAGAAATTGTCCAAAATGCACTAAATATATAAATGTTGGAAATGGAATTATATCAAAAGTTAGGCCTAGGAAAGCTACATGCATAAAAGATATTTATGACATATTTGATGTTTTATAAATATGTAGGCTTGATTTTTTTTCCAATATATTATATAAATGATACAAGCACAATATTACATTATATACTAGGAGGATTTTTAATGTTTGTTCAAATTATTCTTTTAATTATGCTGATACTTTTAAATGGAGTATTTGCTGCATCTGAAATAGCTTTTTTGTCTGTAAACAAGACAAAACTTAAGATGGATATAAAACTTGGAAACAAAAAAGCAATTAAGGTTCAGGAGTTAATTAATAATCCAAGCAGATTTCTTGCAACAATTCAAATTGGAATTACACTTGCTGGCTTTTTGGCTAGTGCATCGGCTGCTGAAACGTTTGTAAGTGAAATTGTTGGCGTCATACCTGATATTGGTATATCAGCTTCTATATTAAATACCATTGTTCTTATTGTTATAACGATTATACTTTCGTTTTTTACTTTGGTATTTGGAGAATTAGTTCCGAAACGTCTTGCAATGAGATATCCAGAAAAAATTGCATATGCAATGGTTGGTATAATTTCAGTTATAATGAAAGGTACGTATCCGTTTGTTTGGATTCTTACTAAATCAACTAATTTAGTTTCAAAATTACTTGGTATAAAGGGTGATAATGAAAACAAAATAACTGAAGAAGAGATTAGATTGATGATTGCTGAAGGTAAAGATTCTGGTGCAATCGAACCACAAGAAGGTGAATATATTTTTAATATCTTTAATTTTAATGACACTGAAGTTAAAAATGTTATGACTCCAATTGGTAAGGTAGTTGCAATTGAGAAAAATATATCAAATACAGAACTTAGACGTGTTATAAAAGATAATAAATATACTAGACTTCCAGTTTATGATAATACTATTAACAACATAGTTGGAATTTTGAATACTAAAGATATAATTTTGTCATATGTTAAAGAACAAAAATTTATTTTACAAGATATTCTTCACAAAGCATATTTTGTAAATGAAACTGATAAGATTGATGATGTCTTTAGAAATATGCAAAAGTCACGAGAAGCTATTAGTATTGTAATTGACGAAAGTGGTAATGTTACAGGTATTGTTACAATGGAGGATGCTCTAGAGGAAATTGTAGGTAACATCTTTGATGAGTATGATAAAGAAGAGTAACTTAAGAAGGACTGCAAATATTGCAGTCCTTCTTATTGTTATTAGAGAAAACACTAATCAAATAAATGATTAGTGTATCAGCCAACCGCCCTGTGCCGGACGGCATGCAGTGGTGGTGTGAGAGAAACTAAGTGAAATAATCACTTAGTTTCTACTCGATTTTAATTATTTCAATTGTTTTATATAATTAATATGTATTCTAACTTATTTCTGTTTTTGTTTAAAAATTATTACATCAATTTTTTCAAATCTTCGGGAATATTTGATGTTAGTATAATTTTATTTTTAGTAATTGGGTGGTAAAAAGATATTTTGTAAGAGTGCAAAGCTTGTCTATTAATTAAAGTGTCAATGTTTTTTTCACTGTATTCTTCCGCATACAAAGTATCGCCAAGTAAGACATGCCCAATACTTGCCATGTGCACTCTAATTTGATGTGTTCTTCCAGTATGAAGAATTACACTTAAAATAGAATAATTTTTTGCATGATTTATGTTTGTGACATAATATTCCGTTTTTGCATAGTCGCCATTTAAACATGTTTGACGAAGTATAATAGAATTGTCTTTTCTTGAGATTGGTTTTTCAATTATATTGTGTGATTTATCTATAATTCCATTTACAATTGCAATATATATTTTTTTTAATTTAATATCATCTTTTTTTCTTATAAACAATTCTTGAATATATTCATTCTTTGCAAATATACATATTCCGGACGTATTTTTATCAAGTCTTGTAACTATATGTATACTATATATACCTTGATTTTCTAAATATGTTGCAACAGCATTTGAAAGAGTTTTTTCATAGTTAGCACATGATGGGTGAATAGCCATTCTAGCTTTTTTATTAACAATTAGCAAGTATTCGTCCTCATATATAATATCAAGTGGTATATCAAATCTTTTATATTTATCTAAATATTTATTTTCTATATAGTACATATTTTTCTTATCGTTATATATCACATTATTCATATTATCAAAATCTATTAAAATTTTATCACCTTCGTTTAGTCTATAATTCACAAGTTTAGGAATATTATTTACTAAAATAGAATTTGTATATTTTAGTTTGTTAAGTAATATATTCGATACATATAATTTCTTTTTCAAAATTTCTTTTAGGGATTTACCTATTTCATTTTTTTGCGTAGTGTAATTTAAATTCATGTTATCACCTTGTATAAAAATATATAAACATTATATCATTTGAAGTCAACACTAAGTTATGATATAATAATAAATAGATATACAAGGGAAAGGAAAGTTGTTGTGAGAATTGATAAAAATGAGAGAATTGATGATTTAGGAATAGATAATTTAAAAATAATACAAAACAAAGAGTACTTCTGTTTTGGTACTGATAGTGTGCTTCTTGCAAATTTTGTAAAATCTGAAAATCCAAAAAATGTAATTGTTGATTTATGTAGTGGAAGTGGGGTTATTCCAATTATTCTATCTGCAAAGAAAAAGTATAAAAAAATATTTGGAATTGAAATTCAACAAGAAATGTATGATTTACTATATAGAAATATTTGTTTTAATAATATTCAGAATAAAATTATTCCTTTAAATGAAAATATAAAAAATGTAAAAGAAATAAGGAAAAAAGTAATTGATGAGTTAGGAAATGATAAGATTGATATAATTGTTTGTAATCCTCCTTACAAAACACTAGGTACAGGTTTTAAAACAAAACATAACGTGAAGACAATTGCAAAATGTGAGTTAATGTGTAATTTAGAGGATATTATGGTTACTTCATCAAAATTGTTAGGAAAAGGGGGTAAGTTGTATCTTGTTCACAAACCAGAAAGACTGGCTGATTTAATTTATTATGCAAGAAAATATAATCTAGAACCTAAGGAAGTTAGATTTGTGTATCCAAAAATGAACAAAAAACCATCTATTGTCCTTATGTCATATATTAAAGATGGAGGAAATGAAACAAAGGTTTTTGAGCCTTTAGTAGAATACGATGAGAATATGTGTTATACCGAAGAATTTTTAAAAATATATTATAAATTATAGAAAAAACTTGTATTTTTTAGTGAACCGTGATAAAATATGAAAAAAATTTTTATTATATATATTAATATATATTTGCTAAATTTAAATTTGGAGGTAATTATTTTGAAAAATAGTCTTTTTAATGAGCTTGTTAAGTGTTATAACAGTGGTAGACTAACTACATCAAATCTTAATGAAATTAAGAAGAAATATGATCCTAAAGAGGTAGACGTCGTATGTGCATGTGTAATTAATGATCCAGTTTCTTTACAAGATTGTATTGACAAGAAATATGAATTATCAATATGCAATGATGAAGTCTTAAGATATACCATATATAATGGGTATATTGAAGTTTCAAGACTCCTTATAAAAATGGGTGTAAGTGTTTAAATAATTTGTATTAGTAGGGTGTTAATTTACCCTGCTTTTTCTATTAATAAAAGGATATATTTCTATTGAAAAAAATATATAAATGTTATATAATACAAAAGAAAATGAAGGGATTAAGTATGCAAGTAAAATGTAATGGAAAATTATATATAGTAGGAACACCTATAGGAAATTTAGATGATATAACAATAAGAGCAGTAGAAATTTTAAAAAAAGTTGATGTTATTCTTGCAGAAGATACAAGACAAACTTTAAAACTTTTAAATCATTTTGAAATTTCAAAACATATGATAAGTTATCATAGACATAATGAAGATGATAAGATAGAAAAAATTGTTGAAATTTTAAATTCTGGAAAAAATCTTGCGTTAGTATCAGATGCTGGGATGCCGATAATATCCGACCCTGGTCAAAATTTAGTTAAATATTTAGTAAAAAATAATTATGATATTGAAGTAGTCCCAGGTGTTACAGCTCTTATAACTGCAATTGTTAAATCTGGACTTGATTCAACCAGATTTACTTTTGAGGGTTTTTTGTCTGTAAATAAAAAGCAAAGAAAAGAAAGATTAAAATCTCTTGTAAATGAGACAAGGACAATGATTTTTTATGAAGCACCACATAAGATACTTTCAACTCTTAAAGATATGTATGAATATTTTGGAAATAGAGATATATGTATTGCAAGAGAACTTACAAAGATACATGAAGAATATAGATATACTAATTTTAAAGATGCAATTATAAATATTGAAGAAAATGGGATAAAAGGTGAAATAGTTTTAGTGATTTCAGGAGCAAGTGAGGATAAAATAAATGAAGAAAAAAATAAAGAAATAGAACAAATAAACTCATTAGAACTAGTAAAAGAGTATATGAAAAATGGTGATACTAAAAAAGATGCTATAAAAAAAGTTGCAAAACTAAAAGGTGTAAATAAAGATGTAGTGTATAAAGAATGTTTGGATATATAAAGAGGTAAAAGATATGAATGAAAAAGAAATAACAAGACTTGATAATATGCTTAAAATTGAACATGAATTAAATAAAAAAGGATATGAACTTGTATGTGGTGTTGATGAAGCAGGAAGAGGACCGTTGTGTGGCCCTGTGGTTGCAGCAGCTGTAATTCTTCCAAAAGATGCACATATTGAAGGTGTAAATGATTCAAAAAAATTAACAGAAAAAAGGCGTGAAAAATTATACGATGATATTATGCAAAATGCAGTCTCAGTTGGTGTGGGCGTATCTGATGTAGATATCATAGAAGAAGTAAACATACTTAATGCAACTAAAAAGGCAATGCTACAGGCTATTTCTAATTTAAAAGTAAATCCAGAATATGTGCTTGTTGATGGTAATCAAAAAATAGACACAGATATTCCACTTGAAACTGTAGTAAAAGGAGATTCTAAATCTGAATCCATTGCGGCAGCGTCAATTATTGCCAAAGTTACAAGGGATAGATTACTTATAGAATATGATAAAAAATATCCAGAATATGGATTTGCAAAACATAAAGGGTATGGAACTAAGGCTCATATTGAAGCTATAAAAAAATATGGACTTACACCAATACATAGACCAAGTTTTTGCAAAAAGTTTGTGTAAGGTAATAGGGAGGATTTATGAAATTTATTTCGTGGAATGTAAATGGATTAAGAGCTTGCGTTACAAAAGGTTTTGCTGATTTTTTTAAAGAATGTGACGCTGATATTTTTTGTATTCAAGAAACTAAAATGCAGGAAGAACAACTTGATTTAATCACCAAAAGCATTTTTGAAGGATATAACATATTTTTTAATAGTGCCATAAAAAAAGGGTATTCTGGAACAGCGGTATTTTCAAAAGAAAAACCTTTAAATGTGACGTATGGAATTGAAATAGAGGAACATGATAATGAGGGAAGGGTTATTACGTTAGAATATGATAATTTTTTCTTTGTAGATTGTTATACTCCAAATGTAAAAAGAGATTTATCAAGGCTTGAGTATAGAATGAAATGGGAAGATGATTTTAGAGATTATCTATTAAATTTAAATAAAACAAAACCAGTAATTTTATGTGGTGACTTAAATGTTGCACATAATGAAATTGATATAAAAAATGCAAAATCTAATGTTGGAAATGCAGGATTTACTAATGAAGAAAGAGGAAAAATGACAGAATTATTATCTTCAGGATTTGTTGATAGTTTTAGATATGTCTATCCAGATAAAACGGATGCGTATTCTTGGTGGTCATATATGAGAAATGCAAGAGAAAAAAATATTGGTTGGAGAATTGATTATTTTATTACATCAGAAGATATAAAAAATAAAATAAAAGATGCAAAAATTCATAGTGAAATTTTTGGAAGTGATCATTGTCCTGTAGAACTAGATATTGAATTTTAAAAAATGTATTGAAATTAGTTTGTTGATGTAGTAATATATACATAGGAGTTGATGTAATGAAATTTAGTAATAATGAGAAAAATGAAATAATAAATAATCTAAATAAAATAATAAAAAAGACATATATGGTGGAAACTGGAGATGCTAAAATTGATAATCAGTATTTAAATATGAAAGATATACTTGATTATTATAACAGGACAAATAATATAGATTTTCAAAAGACAACTCTTCAAAATTTATCTGAATCTTCCTTTAAATCGTTATCATTTGAATCGTTATTAAATGATGATAGAAATGGTGATAAGCAAAAAGATAAAGATAAAGACCATGATAGAAATGATGATAAACAAAAAGATGAGGGTAAAGACATTGTAAAAGAAGATTTAGAAAAATCAGTTAATGAACAAATAGATAAAAGCAGAATGTCTTCAGATAAAATTGATAAAGAAGGAATTATGCAAGAACTAGCAGAAATGACTGAAGAAGAAAAAGATATTACAAGTAAAGATGTTAAAAGTATAGTTAAAGCTGCAACAATAAAAGCAATATATAAAGCTACTTTAGAAAAATATGAAAAAAACAGAAAAGAAATTATGAAGCATTCAGATATTGTAAGAAGAAGAGATGGGGATTTTGCTTTGGAGGATAGACTTGCAGCAGAAAATAGAATGTATGAGGTTTATCTTCAAAAATTAGGAAAGCAATATTCTTCTATTTTACCTAGCCATAAAGCTATAGAAAATGATGAAAGAATTGCAGCTAAACAAAAAGATATTAAAGATGAACATAATAAAGAGGAAGAAGCTAAGGAGAAAGAAAGAGAAGAAGATATAGCTAGAATTGTATTACTTTATGATGAAAAAGAAAAAAAAGAAGAAGAAATGGCTCGTATGGCCCTTAATCCAGCGACTTTTGATAAAGAAGCATTTCAAAAGCTTCAAAATGAATTATATGAAAAGGATAAAGAGCTAGCCAGTATGAAATCTAGCCCAGATGTTTTAATTGAAAATATAAATAGGGATGATAGACAAGAAGAACTCGAACGTAAGAAACTTGGTGGAAATAAGGAAACAACTGATACATCTATTGCAAGGACTAGTAAAGAAAATGAACAAAAAGAAGAAGAAAACAACGATAGAATAAAAACTGAAACAAGTAATTCTTTAGAAGTAGACTCTTATGAAATTGAAAGGCTAAAAGAAGCATATTTGGAATACAAAAGTAGAGGAGAGTATAAAGAGGCAGAACAAGTGATAGAGACAATAGAATCTATCTGTGGCTCTAAAGAAATTTTAGAAAACTCAATTAATGACTTAAATGAAGATGGAAAAAGGGAATATCGTACAAATGATGAAAAAGATAATGAAATGAAGAAAAGTCTTGGTATTGATGAGAGTAATGTAAATAATGAGGTAACTGGTTTCGATGTACTTGATGCTAGATTACGTTATTGTTATGAAAAAATACGGAGTTAAAAATCCAGAAATGTATAAACCAAATAAAGAAGAGGTTAGTCAAGCAGAACCTAAGCAGCACACACGCTAGGTGGAAATAAAAGACCATGGCAATAGAACATGTTTTTAAGTTATATATAGTATTTTTTGAAAGGGGTAATAAATATGGGACTTGTAACAACAAAGGAAATGTTTGAAAAGGCATACAATGGAGGATATGCAATAGGAGCTTTTAATGTAAATAATATGGAAATAGTACAAGGAATAATGGAGGCAGCAACAAAAAATAATGCACCAGTTATTTTGCAAGTATCAGCTGGAGCAAGAAAATATGCTAATCCTGTTTATCTAAAAAAATTAGTAGAATCTGCAATTGAATGTAATAAAAAAAGCGGAATTGATATTCCAGTTGTACTACATTTGGATCATGGACCTGATTTTGAAACTTGTAAGGATTGTATTGATAGTGGCTTTACATCAGTTATGATTGATGGTTCTAAATATGATTTTGAAACAAACGTAGCACTTACAAAAAAAGTAGTTGAATACGCTCATCCAAGAGGAGTTGTGGTTGAAGCTGAAATTGGTAAACTTGCTGGAATTGAAGATGATGTAAATGTAAAAGAAGATGATGCAATGTACACAAATCCTGATGAAGCAGAGGAGTTTGTAAAAAGAACAGGCTGTGATTCCCTTGCAATTGCTATTGGAACAAGCCATGGTGCATACAAATTTAAGGGAGAACCAAGGCTTAGATATGATATCTTAGAAGAAGTATCAAAAAGACTTCCAGGATTTCCTATTGTTTTACATGGAGCATCATCAGTACCACAAGAGTTTGTAAAAATGTGTAATGAGTATGGTGGTAATATTCCAGGAGCTAAAGGGGTACCTGAAGAAATGTTAAGAAAAGCAGCAAGTATGGCAGTATGTAAGATTAATATTGACAGTGATATAAGACTTGCAATGACTGCAAATATTAGAAAATGTTTTGTAGAAACACCAGAAGTGTTTGATCCAAGAACATATCTTGGTGCAGCAAGAAAAGCTGTTGAAGAGATGGTTTCTCACAAAATTGTTGATGTACTTGGTTGTAATAATAAAGCATAGTAGGTGATTTTTAATGGAATTTAGTTATAAACCAGAAGGAGTGTGTTCTTCTAAATATATTATAAGCATAAATGATGAAACAAAAGTAATTAACTGGGTTAAAATAATAGGTGGATGTGCAGGAAATACAAAAGGAATATGTAACTTAGTTAAAGGTATGAAAGTTGATGATGTTATAGAAAAACTAAGGGGCATTGAATGTGGAATGAAAGGTACATCTTGTCCTGATCAACTTGCAAAGGCTTTAGAAGAATATTTAAATAGATGCTATATTTAAAATTTATAAATTACAAAAAATAGACACTATAATTTTATAGTGCCTATTTTTCTTTTTACCAACTAGCCATGATGTTTTCTTTTATACACATAAGATGTTGCCATCTTTCATGGTCTATTTCCTTTTCGAATTCATATATACATTCGCTAAGCGGTACAACAAAAGACTTATATTTAAGACCTGATGTCAGTAAAAGATATTCTTTTATTATCCCTTTTGGAAGAACATAAAGCTTTCCATTTAATATTACAGCCATTATTTCGTTGTTAGTGTTATAACATCCTTCATATTCAGAAATATTTTGAATCTTTAGTTGAATAGGAAGGAAAGGGGAATTACTTTCAGTTTTTTTTCTGACTTTTATTCCACCCTTAATTGAAAATGTTTCCAGTAGTCTTTCTAGTTCCAACTTTGTCATAAAAAATCCTCCTTAAGTATATTAATAATTGGAATATTAAAACCTATACATTAAATAAGCTTTACAATATATTAAATAGGTTAAAAGTATATCATATCTTATTAAATAAATCAATGCCTTAATCTAATTTTTTAAATTTATTAGTTACTATTCAGACTAGAAAAATTAAATAATTATATCAATCTTTTCCTATAATTATTTAAATTTTTAATTTTTAGCTATTCTAAATAGTAAAATTTAATTATCTTTTATTTTAGTTTTATAATGGTAACTCCATAACTTCCTTCATAATAATTGCCAAGCCTAAAATTTTCAACATTTTTATTTTGTTTTAAATATGTATGAACAGCTCTTCTAAGTATACCACCGTTTCTTCCATGTATAATTTTAACATCTTTAACTCCCTCAAAAATTGCATTTTCTATAAATTTTTCAACATTATACATAGCAATATCAAGAGTTTGATGTCTTATTGTTATTTCAGGTATAAATTTATTATTATATTCAAATGAATACTTAGGTAAGGTAGAAATATTTTTGCAATTTTTTTCTTTAATTTTCTCAATATGTTCTGAACCTAATATCACGTTTTTTTGATTTATTTGTATATTATATATTTTTGTACTATTTTTAATAGTTATTTTGGTTATAACTCCTTCTAGGCTAGTATTTAAAATTTTTACATTATCTCCAATATTTAACATATATATTTTCCTCCAAATATGCAAAATTATATCATACACACAAAAAAAAGTACAGGAATATATTGATAAAATATAATATAAAAATGGTAGTGTATTTTCAAAAAGCACGAAATAGAAGAAATATAATTTGTGTAGTGAATTTGAATAATTAAAAAAGTAACATGTATAAATTTGTAAAATTATGCATACGACTTTTTGCTATTTGCTTGATTGTACAAAAAAAAACTGATATAATTATATTGTTAATTTAGAAAGGATAAATATGATTAATAAAGAAAATATAAGAAACTTTAGTATAATTGCACATATAGATCACGGAAAATCAACACTTGCAGATAGATTACTTCAAATTACAGGGAGTATTGATGAAAGGCATATGCAAGAACAATTACTTGATAACATGGAAATAGAAAGAGAAAGAGGAATTACAATAAAATCACAAGCAGTAAGAATGAAGTATAAAGCACGTGATGGGAAAGAATATATTTTAAATTTAATAGATACTCCTGGTCATGTTGACTTTAATTATGAGGTTTCGCGTGCACTTGCAGCATGTGAAGGAGCTATACTAGTCGTTGACGCTGCTCAAGGAGTAGAGGCTCAGACATTAGCGAATGTGTATCTTGCACTTGAAAATAATTTGGAAATTTTACCAGTAATAAATAAAATTGATCTTCCAAGTGCTAGACCTGATGAAGTAAAAAAGGAGATTGAGGATGTAATTGGAATTGAAGCTATGCATGCACCTTGTATATCTGCAAAAACTGGACTTAATGTAGAAGAGGTGTTAGAAGATATTGTAAGAAATATTCCGGCACCAATTGGCAATAATGAAAAGCCTTTAAAAGCATTAATTTTTGATTCAGTTTATGATAATTATAAAGGTGCGGTTGCTTTTATACGTATAATAGATGGAACATTAAAAAAGGGTGACGTTGTATATACAATGTCAAATAAAAAAGAATACGAAATAACAGAAATAGGATATATGAAACCCGGAGGATATGTTGAGGCTAATAAACTATATGCAGGTGAGGTTGGATATATTGCAGCAAGTATTAAACAAGTTTCAGATATTAGGGTAGGTGATACATTAACTCTTAAATTAGATCCGGCTACTGAAGCATTGCAAGGATATAAAAAAGCAAAATCAATGGTATACGCAGGTATTTTTCCAGCAGAAGGTACAGATTATGAGGAATTAAAAGAAGCACTAGAAAAATTAAAATTGAATGATGCAGCATTAGATTTTAAACTTGAGACTTCATCAGCTCTTGGCCATGGATTTAGATGTGGTTTTTTAGGACTTCTACACATGGAAATTATTCAAGAAAGACTTGAAAGAGAATATGATTTAAATTTAATTACTACGGCACCGTCTGTTATATATAAAATTTATAAATCAAATGGGGAGATAATTGAATTATATAATCCATCTGAAATGCCAAAACAAAATGAAATTTCATATATAGAGGAGCCAATTGCTAAAACTGAGATTATATCTCCAAAAGAATATGTTGGTAATATTATGCAACTTTGTGAAGAAAGAAGAGGTACATTCCTAAATATGAAATATTTGGATTCAACGAGAGTATGTTTAGAATATTATTTACCTTTAAATGAAATAATATATGATTTTTTTAATAGCTTAAAATCAAGAACTAGAGGCTATGCTTCATTTGATTATGAAATAGAAAAATATGAAAAGGCAAATTTAGTTAAGCTAGATATTTTACTTAATAATGAGCCAGTAGATGCCCTATCATTTATAGTAAACCGTGAAAAAGCAGAAACTAGAGGAAGAAAGATGGCAGAAAAACTAAAGGAAATAATACCAAGACAACTTTTTGAAGTGCCAATTCAAGCGGCAATAGGCGGAAAAGTTGTAGCACGTGAAACTGTAAAAGCATTAAGAAAAGATGTACTTGCTAAGTGCTATGGTGGAGATATTTCAAGAAAGAAAAAACTTCTTGAAAAGCAAAAAGAAGGAAAGAAAAAGATGAGGAGAATTGGAAGTGTAGAACTTCCACAGGATGCCTTTATAAAAGTGTTAAAATTAGATGATGAATAAAAATGCCAAATAAAAAAGTAGCTAGCATAGAGCTAGCTACCAATTTAGAACTAGTTTTTAAAAATCCTTATGAATAGATTTTTTATACTTTTTGCCACGAAAGCTACAAAGCATAGTTCAACTTCAGTCTTTTTAGAATTCACATTAGCACATCCTTTATATAAAATTTTATTTAAATATATTAATAATACACAATATTTAGAACAATATTGCATAAAAATCACATAAATTATTACGTAAACTAACAAAAATTAGAAATTTAATTATATCATAGTTTTAATGAAATGTAAATAGTTTTTAAGGAGAATAAAAAAAATGGGACTTGTATATGGAAAAAATCCAGTGCTTGAAGCAATAAATTCAGGTACTACGATAAATAAAATATATGCACAAACTTCAAATAAAGATATTGACCAAATTATAAAAGAGGCATTGAAAAGAAAAATTATAGTTGTAAATACTGACAAACAAAAATTAGATAAAATGATTGATGGGAAAAATTCTCAAGGAATTATTGCGAGCATAACAGAATTTAAATATTCTGAAGTTAGTGAAATTATAGAGTATGCTAAAAGTAAAAATGAATCACCATTCATTATTATACTTGATAAAATTGAGGATCCACATAATTTAGGGGCTATAATACGTAGTTGTGAATGTATGGGAGTACATGGAATTATAATTCAAAAAAGAAATGCTTGTCAGATAACAGATACTGTAGAAAAAGTAGCGGCTGGTGCGTGTTCATATGTAAAAGTTGCTCGTGTTACAAATATAACTGAAAGCATAAAAGAATTAAAGAAAAACGGATTATGGATATATGGACTTGACATGAATGGAGAGAGCGAAGTATACAATACTAAACTAGAAGGAGCCATTGGTATTGTAGTTGGAAATGAGGGAAGTGGAATTTCTCGTCTTGTAAAAGAAAATTGCGATGCACTTATGAAAATTCCTATGACAGGAAAAATAAATTCGCTTAATGCTTCAGTTTCTGCAGCTATTACAATATATGAAGTTGTAAGGCAAAAAAATATAAAATAATGAAATGAGTGAATTCTAATGAAAAATAATATTGAATTACTGTCTCCAGCAGGAAATAAAGATAGTTTTATGTCAGCTATTAATGCAGGAGCAGATGCCATATATATGGGGCTTGATAGATTTAATGCAAGGACTATGGCTAAAAATTTTAATGTAGATGAGTATATAGAAAGTATAAAATATGCACATATGATAGGTGTAAAAGTATATTTAACTTTAAATACTTTGGTTTATGATGAAGAAATAAAAGATGCATTAGAACTATTAATAAAGCTTTACTCCGCAGGGCTAGATGCTGTAATTTTACAAGATATTGGTCTTGCAAAGTTGATACATGAATTACTTCCAAAACTTGCACTTCATGCAAGTACACAAATGAGTATATATAATTTAGAGCAAGTAAAATTCTTAGAAAAAATAGGATTTAAAAGGGTTGTTCTTGCTCGTGAACTTACTTTATCGGAAATAGAATATATATGCAAAAATACATCGTTAGAAATAGAAGTGTTTGTACATGGTGCATTATGTGTTTGCTATTCAGGTCAATGTTTGCTTAGCAGTTATATAGGAAATAGAAGTGCAAATAGAGGAAATTGTGCTCAACCATGTAGAATGAAATATTCGTTATATAATCAAAATAAAGAATTGGTTTCAAATAAATATATACTTAGTAAAAAAGATATTTTCGGACTTTCATATATACAAAGGCTATATAATATAGGAATTCATTCATTAAAACTAGAGGGAAGGAATAAAACACCTGAATACGTTGCTGGGGTTACTAAAATTTATAGAAAATATTTAAATGACATAATAAATAAAAATAATGAGATTACAGTAAGTCAAATCGATAAGAAAAATCTTATGCAAATTTTTAATAGAGATGGAATATCAGATGGATATTTAGGTGGAGTTTGTTATAAAAATAGTATAACTGAAAATATTCCAAAAAATACGGGAATTTACCTTGGTAAGATTATTTTACAAAAAAAAGAATTTGTAAAAATAAAATTAGAAGAAGATATATCCTTACATGATGGAATAGAAATTTTAGATGAAAACGACGTAATTTTTTCAAATGTTATAACATGTATTAAAGATGAAAGAAAAAATATAGTAAATGAAACCATAAAAAAAGGAAATTATGTATGGCTTGGAGATGTAAAAAAGAAGGTAAAAATAGGGGATAAGGTATTTAAAACGTCAGATTATGGTATGAATAAAAATTTAAAGGAATATTATACTAAAAGCATAAGAAAAAGGAATATTGATATATCCATTGATATAAAAAAAGGAAATAAGTTATCTGTTAGGACCTTAAATCTTATGAAAAACATTTTTGTAAGTTTGGATTATATGCCTGATATAGCAAAATCAAAGCCAACTACCAAAGAAAAAATAATCGAGGCTTTCAATAAAACTCAAGATACACCATTTGCATTTAATATCTTAGATATAGAAATGGATGAAGATATTTTTGTGCCAATATCTATATTAAATGAATTAAGAAGAACGTTTGTACAAAGAATATCTGAATTATTTGTACAAGATATTAATGTAGATAAAAATATGAAATTATTAAATGAAATTATTTCTAAATATGATGCTAAAATATTAGATAATAGAGAACAACAAAATAATGAAAATTTACAAATTTTACACATATATAATTTTGATAAAAAAATAGATTATTTTAAATTATACTTTGAAAAATATGGAAAAAAATTAAATACTGTATATATAGAAATAAGTGATTTTATAAAATATAAGGAAAGCATTATTTCTTCGTTTTATAAAAATTCAAAAATATATCTTGTACTTCCAAATATAGGTGGAAATAATACGGACAAATATATATTTAGTAAATTAAAAAATGAAGTTCAATATATAAATGGACTTGTTATAGGAAATGTTGGCTACATAGACTTAGCTTTAAAATTAAAAGAAAAGTATGATATAAAATTAATTGCTGATTATTCTCTTAATGTATTTAATAGGTATAGTGCAATATTTTATATTGAATGTGGTTTTGATATAATAACTCCATCAGTAGAACTAAAAGATGAATACATAGAAAATTTAGATAAATATGCACCTATAGAAATTGTTAGTGATTATAAAACGCTTATGACATCAAGATATTGTATATTAGGAGCTTTTATAGAAGAAAGAAAGCAGGATAATAAATGTTCAATGCCATGCCTTAAGAAAAAATATTATCTTGTGGATAGCCATAATTTAAGGTATAACATAGTATGTAACAACTTAGATTGTATAATGAAACTTATATCAAAATCAAAGTCTAGAGAAAATACTTTATATAGAAATAGACATGTAATAATTTAAATATATAAAAACTGCTACAAATATATTGTGGCAGTTATTTTCTATTTATAAGCATACTATCAATTACTCCATATATAGCAGCGGCAATCAGGCTACTAGTAATTGAAATATAATATCCATCAACTACAAATTGTGTTATGTATATTATAATAGCAGCTGTTGTAAAACCTACTAATCCACGTCCTAGTGGAACGTCATGTATTCCTGTTATAATTGACATTAAATAATCCAGAATTATTATTGCAATCCCACTAATTATTAGTATTGGAAAAGAAGAAAGATTAAAATTTGGAGTAAAAAATACAGTAACAGCAAATATAGATATTGATGTTAAGAACCTAATTAACATTTGAGACATCCTAAACGTATTAAAGTTATTTTTATAATTTTGTATTTCTTCCATTTATTTACCTCCCAAAATTACATTAATATTATTTGTATAAAAATATCTTTTATGCAAAAAATAATTTTAGGTGATTTAAATGTTAATTGTATTTTTAAGGGCTTTAATTTTGTATGCTGTAGTATTTATAGTAATTAGACTTATGGGGAAAAAAGAGTTATCTAAGGTTCAACCTTTTGAACTTGCAATCATAATTCTAATATCAGATCTTGCCTCATCTCCAATGTCTTCACGTGGTGTTTCCATTTTTGATGGTATTGTACCTATTATAACATTACTTATTGCGTATTTAATTTTTACTCTTCTTGCTCATTCAAGTAATAAAGTAGAGGATTTTGTATGTGGAAAAATTGTTCCAATTATTAGAGATGGAAAAATAATTGAAGAAAATTTGAATAAGAATAAATATACTATTGAAGATTTGATGTCACAATTAAGAGAACACGATGTATTTAAAATACAAGATGTTAAATTTGCTATGATTGAAAACAATGGTAATTTGAGTGTTATTAAAAATTCTGATGAGTTTAATGCAATTCCTTTAAATGTTATAGAAGATGGAAATTATGCTAAGGAAAATTTAGAAATGCTTAAAATGCAAGAAAAAGATGTTGATAAACTATTAAAGAAAAATAAAATTAAAATTGAGGATGTACTTGTAGCTACAATGGATGAAGATTCTAATTTTATATATCAGCTAAAAAATGAGGTGAAGAAAAAATGAAACAATGGATAATTTTAATTGTATGTGTAATTTTACTTCTTTTAACTGGAATGTGGCAAATATGTTATTTAGAAAAAACAGCTAGATATACATTATCTGATATAGAATATGTAAAAAATTCTGCTATAAATGAAAATTTCGACATGGCTAAAGAGGGAATAGAAAATGTTGAAAAGACATGGAATAGTGTTAAAACAGTTTGGCATATGTTTGTAGATAGTAGTGAGGTAGATAAGGTTGAGGAACATATAACTCAAATAAAATCATATATTGATGAAGAAGATAAGGAAGAGGTTATAGTTAATGCAAATGAACTAGACAGAATTTTAAATTATATTGTAAAAAAACAGCAAGTAAAAATTGGAAATGTATTATAACAACAAAAAAACTCCGAAAAATTATTTTTTCGGATCTTTTTTTAATATTTTATTTAATTTTCTATAATTATCTACATTTATATCTCCAAGAGGAAGTCTACACTTTCCAACATTATATCCCATAATGTTCATAGCACTTTTAATCGGAACGGGATTTACCTCACAAAATAATAAATTCATGAGATTTAAATTATTAAAATGAATTTTTCTTGCTTCTTTAAAATTATTATTAAAACAAAATTTACATAAGTTATGCATTTTATTAGGATATATATTGGCAATTACAGAAATAACACCCTTTCCTCCAAGACTTATAATTGGTAAAGTCAAATCATCGTTTCCAGAATATATGTAAAAATCATTAGGAAGTTGTAATAATTCTTTAGATACTCTTGATAAATCAGGACATGCCTCTTTTAGTGCACAAATATTTTTCAGTTTTGATAATTTAATTAGAACATCCATATTTATATTAACGCATGTACGAGATGGTACGTTGTATAGAATTATAGGAATATTTACATTGTCATTTATCTCTTTATAATGTAAATACAGACCATCATCTGTGCATTTGTTATAATATGGAGTCACAACTAGAAGGCCATCAGCACCAAGTTCCTGGGCAATTACGGACTTCTTTACAGCAACACTAGTATTATTTGAACCACTCCCTACAATAACAGGAATTTTTTTATTTACTTCTTTTACAGTAAAACTTACAATTTCTTTAAACTCATCAATAGATAGAGTAGCTGACTCACCTGTTGTTCCACATAATATAATTGCATCAGTATTATTTTCTAAATGAAAATGTATTAACTCTTTAAGTTTATCATAATTAATACTTAAATCTTCATTAAATGGTGTAACTAGAGCTACACCTGAACCTTCAAATAACATATAATTACCACCTTTTTTTATATATTTAATTATATTAAATTAAGGTAAAATTATTCTGCTAATATATCATATTGAGCAAAAGTAACAAAATAATAATGGCTGAACAAATTTTGTTCAGCCATTATTATCATACTATGTACACTTCCTCCTTTTTTACATTGATTAAAAGTCTACCGTTTTTTAATTTAATGATGTCTTTTTTACTTACATATAAATTTGCATCATCAAAAATAGCTTCAATTTCTTTATCGCCTTTAATGCGATATAACCTCAATTCATTTTCATTGTTTCCAACTAAAATAAATGGAGTTTGTACAATAGGGTCAATGATAGAATATTCAGCTATTTCAAAAAAACAATTCGAATTAATATTATATAGTTTTTGAGTGTCATTGTATACTATTATGGCAATATCCTTATTATCAGAAAAATCGTATTTTATATTAGAAAATTCTTTAAGTTTAGGTTCCAAAGTATCTTTTTTTACAAGAGACTTAGAAAGAGAAATATAGTTAGCATCATATATATAATACTCATTATTAAGTGAATCCCAGTGCTTTCTGTAAAAGTTTCTAATTTCTGCTTTTTCTTCAATATTAAGATCACAGTTTTCTTCAACAAGATCTGAAAAGTTATCTAATGTAACTATTTTGCCAGTTGATGCTTCAACAAGAAAAGGAAGACCATATTTATTTTCAAAATAGAAAAAATGGTTATTAAATTCTCTGAATATATTTCCAAATAAATGTGGGTAGAGAATACTACCATCCTCTATGTTTAAGAGGGTTACTAAACCATTACGGTTCATTCCTAATAGTTGGTCAGATTCAGGTAAATGTAATACTCTTACAATTTCTTCTGAAAATTTTTGAGCTTTCATGTTAACAACTCCTTAAATTTAATTTGTTTTGTTTGGATTTCTTATGCAAGAAAATTATAACATAAATATGCAGAAAAGTAAAGGTTGAAATTACATAAATGAAGATGGGATAGAAAAAGTTTCAGAAATTAATCCGGAACTAATGTATGTTTTCAAGTATTACATTTTCAATAATATCTAGGTTTAGGTTATTTGAACTTGTTGTTTTGTTGTACCAATTTTATCTGCTTTTGTAGCAATTGTTGTTTTGAAAACAGACGTTTTAAATTTCATATTTAAAATTATTCTTTCTTCATTATATATTAAATAAGGATATAAAATAGAAGATAGGTGGACAAAATTTGTCCACCTATTAATTAAGAAAGTCTATACATGGAATTATTTGCATTTACAAAAATTTTTCCATCTTTATTGAAATAAATGTCCTGTTTATTTAAGTAGGTATTTTTATCAAAGACATGTTCTATCTTTTCATTATTTACAATTTCAAAAAGGTTTAATTTGTTTATATCATTACCTATGAGTAATAATTTTGGTGAAATTGGATAAATAATTGAATAAAAATCCATGTCAAACTGAGTACATGATTCAATATTGAATAATTTATATTTGTATTCAGATGAAGAAATTTTATCTTTGATAATAAAAACATAGTCATTTTCAAAATAAATCCAATCATTGTGCCATTCATTTACAGATCTGTAATTTTTAGTTTCGTCTACTAATGTTTTTAATTCAGTTTCATCATTTGTATAAATATAGTAGCCCCTATTAATTTTTTTAAAACGATCATCTAAAATTACATTGCTTACTATTTTTTTATAATCAAAACACTCAATAAATTCAAATTTTATTAATAATTTTATTGATTCTTTTGTTTCCAATATAATGTAGTCTGGGTCTTCAGCTACATATTTGTTAATTGAAGCATCCTTAATACTTTTAGCAATAGGTAGCATATCGAAAATTCGTCCATAATGTGAATCTATTAAGTAAATATTACCATTTTCACTTTTGGCAGTCATGAAATGTTTCCCTAGTTGTGAAGAGATATTAACAATTTTTAAATCAATTAAATGTCTATCAGATATTATAAAATTTGATGTTTTATTCACCAATATAAGGTATCCATTAACATCTTTACATTCCACAAAATCTGAGTCCGTTAAACTTCTAATTTTAACTATTTTTTTATCTAATATTTCTTTGTTTATTATTGTGTAATCGTCTTTTTGTATAAAAGTTAAATATCCATCTTTAGTTTTACCAATTAAGACATTATCGAGAAAATCTGAATATTCAACAAATCCATCTAAAATTTTTTCTACTTTCATGAAAAACAACTCCTTAAATTTAATTTGTTTTATTTGGATTTCTTATGCAAGAAAATTATAACATAAATATGCAGAAAAGTAAAGGCTGAAATTACATAAAAAAAGGGATAGAAAAAGTTCCGGAAATTAATCCGGAACTAATGTATGTTTTCTAGTATTATATTTTCAATAATATCTAGGTTTAGTTTATTTGAACTTGAAAAAGGAATAATATTTTCTTTAGCAAATAATACTTTAGTTATAACTTGCATATTTTCTTTTTGTTTTGTTGTACCAATTTTATCTGCTTTTGTAGCAATTATAGTAAAGGGGATATTCTTGCTTGTTAACCAATCATACATTATTCTATCATTTTCAGTAGGTTTATGGCGAATGTCTACAAGAAATAGTATGTGTGAAATATTTTCATTTTTTTCAATATAGTGGTTAATTAATTTTGATGTATTTAACTTTTCTACCTTAGTCATGTTTGAATATCCATATCCAGGTAAATCTACTATATAAAATTCATTATTTACATCATAATAATTAATAGATTTTGTTTTTCCAGGAGTATTTCCAACCTTTGCTAAATGTTTTTGATTTGCTAAACTATTTATAAATGATGATTTGCCAACGTTTGATTTGCCAACAAGAACAATTTGTTTTTTTTCTGTTTCTAAAAGTTGTGCTATATTAAAAGCAGATGTTTTAAATTTCATATTTTTTAACATTATTTTTTCCTCTTTATTTCAATTTTTTCTTTACCACCCATATACTTTCTTAAAACTTCAGGAATTGTAACAGAACCATCTTCATTATAGTTATTTTCAACTAAAGCAATTAACATACGAGGTGGGGCAACAACAGTATTATTAAGTGTATGTGCATAGTAGTTTTTCTCTTCACCTTTTATTCTAATACCAAGACGTCTACTTTGAGCATCTGTAAGATTTGAACAACTACCTACTTCAAAATATTTCTTTTGTCTTGGGCTCCATGCCTCAACATCAACACTTTTTGCTTTAAGGTCTGCTAAGTCACCACTGCAACATTCAAGTGTACGAACAGGAATATCCATACTTCTAAATAATTCAACAGTATATGACCACATTTTGTCATACCATTTGTAACTATCTTCAGGTTCACATACAACAATCATTTCTTGCTTTTCAAATTGATGAATTCTGTATACACCACGTTCTTCAATACCATGTGCACCTTTCTCTTTTCTAAAACATGGGGAATATGATGTCATAGTGTATGGAAGGTTTTCCTTTTTTAGAGTTTGTCCTTTAAATTTACCAATCATAGAGTGCTCACTTGTACCAATTAAATACAAATCCTCACCCTCAATTTTATACATCATTGCATCCATTTCTTCAAAACTCATAACACCGTCTACAACATCACTACGTATCATGTATGGAGGAATACAATAAGTAAATCCTTTATCAATCATGAAATCTCTAGCATAAGATAAAACAGCAGAATGTAGTCTTGCTATATCACCCATTAAGTAATAAAAACCATTTCCAGCAACTCTTCTTGCTGAGTCAAGATCAAGACCATCCAAAGCTTCCATAATTTCAGCATGATAAGGAATTTCATAATCTGGTACCACAGGCTCACCATATCTTTTTACTTCAACATTTTTAGAATCATCTTCACCTATAGGTACAGACTCATGCATAATATTTGGAATTTTATACATAATTTCTTTAATTTTATTTTGCATATCTTTATCTAATTTTTCATTATTTTCAAGCTCAATATTTACAGAAGATACTTCTTCTTTTATTTTCATAGCTTCATCTTTATTTCCTGATTTCATTAGACTACCAATTTTGGCACTTAATATTTTTCTTTTATTTCTAAGTTCATCACCTTTTTTCATTATTTCTCTATGTTCTTTATCTAAAGAAATAACTTCATCAACTAGAGGTAGTTTTTTATCTTGAAATTTCTTTTTTATATTTTCTTTTACAATATCTGGATTTTCTCTTAAAAATTTTATATCTATCATATAGTTCACTCCTAACCATTTCTATCTAATTATATTACATATGTAGCATAATTTCAAGTTTTTTAGACTTTAGCTAATTTATTTTTTACAATAACAAGAAAAAAGTACCAAAATTGGCACTTTTTATCTAAATATATATTTAAATAATTTTAATTTATTCCTCTTTAGTCATCATCTCAAGTAATGTAGTGTATATTTTTTCAGAATTGTTTGCCCAATTTTTAGAGATGTTTTTAGCTTGCTCTTTATCACCAGCATACATTGTTATGTTTATAAGTTCATCATTTCCATCCCTAATATAACAAGATACTTTAAACTCACCATCTTTAATAGGGATAATATTGGTATCAATTGCATATTCTGTTTTAACTTCTACCATATTTTTGTTTACCATTTTTTTTAAGTTATATAAGTTAACTCCAGGTATTAATTCAAGAAGTTCTCTTAGTGTAATAACTCCCTCTTTAGTAGGAGAGTATAACACATTATTTTCTTCATGTATTTCTTTTATATATCCATTTGATTTAAGATCCTCAAGATAGATACAAATATCAAAATACGTTATATCTTCAAATTCTTCACAAAATTTAGCAATTTGATCTGTTGTAAGTGGCATACTAGAGTTATCAAGTATGTATAAAATTACAATTTTGTTATCAAATAATTCTAATTTGTTTGACAATTAAATCACCTTTTTTCTATATTTTGTACTTTACAAAATTACATATATATGATATCATACTTTTGTTAAAAAATAAAGAGGATTAAGGCAATTTATTTGATTTTATGTATACAAAATATGTCGAATTTAGTTGTTAAATATAAAGGTGGTTGGTTTTTAATGTGTAAACTTGCAAAAAAATGCATAATAGCAATAGATGGTGGCTCTGGAGTTGGCAAAACAACAGTATCAAAAGCTTTAAGTAAGAAACTAGGAATTATATATATTGATACAGGGGCAATGTATAGAGCAACAGGACTATATTTTTTAAATAATAAAATAGAAATTAATGATAAAAACATTGAAAATAACTTAGAAAAAATAAATGTAGATTTAAAAATAAATAGTAATGGAGAAAATGAAGTATATTTAAATGGAGAAAATGTAACAGATAAAATACGTACAGAAGAAGTTTCAATGGCAGCTTCTAATGTATCAAAAAATAGTAAAGTAAGAGAACATCTTGTACAAAAGCAAAGAGCACTTGCAGGAACTCAAAGTGTTGTAATTGAAGGAAGAGATGCAGCAACTGTTATATTTCCAAATGCAGATATTAAGTTATTTTTTACATCAAATATAGATATACGCTCATCAAGAAGATATAACGATTTAAAGAAAAAAGATAGTAGTGTAAAACTTGAAAATGTAAAAAATGATTTAATAAAAAGAGACACACAAGATAGCACAAGAACAGATTCTCCTTTAAAAAAGGCCAAAGGCTCTATATTAATTGACACATCTAATTGTACAGTTGAAGAAACTACAAATTCAATACTTGATATTCTAAGAGAAAGGATAGGCTTAATATAATTATGATAAAAAAAGTTATAAAAAGAATAGTGAGATCTTTTGTAAATTTAGTATTTACACATTTCCTATATAGAGTAAAATATTATAATCTAGAAGAATTAAAAAAATATGATAAATGCCTTATATGCCCAAACCATTCCGATAAATTTGATCCATGTTTTATATATGCTAAAACGAATGATTTGTGTATTATGGCCAAGGCAGAACTTTTTGAAAATAAAGTTTTAGGAGCACTTTTTAGATATTTTGATGTTTTTCCAATTCGTAGAGGAAGTCATGATGCAAAAAGCCTTTTACATGCAATTAAACTGTTTAGAAAAGTTGATAAAAGAAAATTATTAATATATATTGAAGGAGAAAGAATGAATGTAGATGAGCCAAGAGGAACAGCTAAAGCAGGTCCTGTATTTATAGCAGCAGAAGCAGGAGTACCAATAATACCTGTGTATGTGACTAAAAATCCTAAGAAGTTTTCTAAAATGACAGTTACTTTTGGTGATGCTATAACAATAGACAAGTCAAGAATAAAAGATAAGGAATATGTAAAAACTAAATCACAAAATTTACTTGATACAATTTATGATTTAAATCCAAATAAATAGAGAAAGATTATTTACATAATTTCTTCTAAAAATATTGACAAAATTTTTTATTTGATGTAAAATATTTAAGATATATGTATAACCTAATTTTTAGGTTATATTTTTTGGGATAACGTTATATTTTGTATAGATGTTATATATATATAAATGGAAGGGAAGAAGAAATATGAAGAACTTGAGAAATGTTGCAATTGTTGCCCATGTTGATCATGGTAAAACTACACTTGTTGATGCTCTTTTAAAACAAAGTGGTACTTTTAGAGAAAATGAACAAGTAGCAGAAAGAGTTATGGACTCAAATGATATAGAAAAAGAAAGAGGAATAACAATTCTATCAAAAAATACAGCTGTAAAGTATAATGATATAAAAATAAATATTGTTGATACTCCAGGACATGCTGATTTTGGTGGAGAAGTTGAACGTGTACTTAAAATGGTTGATGGTGTTATACTAGTAGTTGATGCTTTTGATGGTCCAATGCCACAAACAAGATTTGTTTTAAGTAAAGCTTTAGCACTTAATCTTGTACCAATTGTTGTTGTAAATAAAGTAGATAGACCAGGAGCAAGACCAACAGAAGTTGTAGATGAAGTTTTAGAACTTTTCATGGATCTTAATGCATCAGATGAACAACTTGATTTCAAAGTTGTATATGCATCTGCAAAAAATGGATATGCAATGACTGACTTAAATGATAAAAGCGATAATATGAAACCTTTATTCGAAACAATTGTAAATACTATTCCAGAACCTGCTGGTGAAGACAGTGAACCTTTACAATTATTAGTTGCAAATATTGACTCTGATGAATATACAGGAAGAGTTGGTATTGGTAGAATAACAAAAGGTTGCATAAAAAATGGACAAGAAGTTGCAATATGTAAAAAAGATGGAACAATTCAAAAGTTAAGAATTGGTAAATTGTATACATATTCTGGACTTAAGAGAGTAGAAACTGAAGTTGCACATTGCGGAGATATAGTTGCTGTAAATGGTGTTATAGGAATTAATATAGGTGAGACAATAGCTGATCCTGAAAATCCTGTAGCTGTTCCATTTGTAGATATTGATGAACCTACTGTTTCTATGACATTTAGTGTAAATAATGGACCTTTAGCTGGAAAAGAAGGTAAGTTTATTACTTCTAGACATTTAAGAGATAGATTATTTAAAGAATTAGAAACAAACGTTTCTTTAAAAGTTGAAGAAACAGAAACATCAGATAGCTTTAATGTATCAGGTAGAGGAGAACTTCATTTATCTATTTTAATAGAAAATATGAGAAGAGAAGGTTATGAACTTCTTGTATCTCGTCCAAAAGTTATATATAAAGTTATTGATGGCGTAAAATGTGAACCAATGGAAATGGCAACTATTGATGTTCCAGAGGAATTTGTTGGTACTGTAATGCAAAAAATGGGATACAGAAAAGGTGAAATGACAAATATGACTCCATCTACATCTAATGCAGGATATACAAGACTTGAATTTAAAGTACCTGCTCGTGGACTTATAGGATTTAGAAATGAGTTTATGACTGATACAAAAGGTAACGGTATGATAAATCATATATTTGCTGGATATGAACCAGATAAAGGTGAAATTGAAACAAGACAAAGAGGAGCTGTTATTGCTTTTGAAGCTGGTAAAGCAACTGGATATGGACTTTTCCAAGCACAAGAAAGATCAACTCTTTTCATTGGACCTGGTACAGAAGTATATCAAGGTATGATAGTTGGTGAAAATTCTAGAAGTGATGATTTAACAGTTAATGTATGTAAAGAAAAACATTTAACAAATACACGTGCTTCAGGAAGTGATGATGCATTAAAACTTGTACCACCAGTTACAATGTCACTTGAGCAATCAATTGAGTTTATATCTGATGATGAATTAGTTGAGGTAACACCAGAAAATATTCGTTTAAGAAAGAAAATACTAGATCCTACTATGAGAATAAGAGCTAAAAATAGTAAATAATAAATTAAAGATAGCGGTTAGAAATTAGCCGCTATTTTAACATAAAATATAGTTGCACATTTAATAATAATATGTTAAAATGGTAATCAAATAAAGCATAAAATCCTATAAAAATAAATATAAAATAACTATTTAAGGAGGAAAAAACGTTGTCTAAATTATTAAAAAGAGTTCAACTATTGGCAAAATCGGCAAGTAGTGTAAAACATGAAGGTAGGATTGCATATGTTGTTCCAAGAGAATATATTAATGAATTAAACAAATCAATTGAACCTAAAATTGAACAGAACAAAAAAGAAAGAGGTATGTAGCCAATCAAATAGAAAGGTAAACAAAAGCATAAAGGATATTTAAAATAGTAGAGATTAACTTAGTTTAATCTCTATTTTCTATATAGATATTTTAAATTGCATATATGTCAAATATATTACAAATATTAAATATTGATTAAAGTTAATATTATAAAATTATTTTAAAAAATAAAAAAAGCGAAAAAGCGTTGACATAATATTAAAAATATGCTATAATATAGTTGTAAGCAAAACTTACAATAATATTTCAAATTTGAAATATTTAATTAACTTTATTTAAAAGGAGTGTTTTAATATATGATTGTATTCATATCCAACATTATAGATTAAATTTTGTTCGGTGCTTTTTAAGGAGAAAAAAATGAAACCTATGATTTATTATTCTGGTTTTACTTAGCACTAGAATATGAAATTAAAATTTTAGTTCTAATTAAATTTTGTGCAGGCTTTTAAGGAGGGTTTTAATATATGATTGTATTCATATCCAACATTATAGTTTAAATTTTGTTCGGTGCTTTTTAAGGAGAAAAAACAAATGAAACCTATGATTTATTATTCTGGTTTTACTTAGGACTTAGATTTGATGTTACTTTTTAAAGTTCTATATAAAAATGAGTGAAAAATTTTCACTCATTTTTTGTATTATGGGAATTATCTCTTTCTTTGTAGAAAAATGCGATGAAAAGTATATAAAAATATGCAATAAATATTTTATGCAGAACAAACGTATGATATAATTATCTTGAATGAAAAATCTTTGCCAATTATGAATAAAATTAATTAGATTATAAATAATTATACATCAAACCAATTAAATTTTTCACTAGAAATTAAATACTATGTTATATTGGAATAAAAAAATAAAGAATAACTTATTTGTAAAAAAATGAAATGTATATTCTAAAATGCATAATATTTATGTATTTATTTATATTAATTAAAAAGTATATAGAGAACAAATATTTTGCGTCATTCAAATATAATTAATATCATACATGTGTTTTTGTTTTTTACAATATTATATTAGCTTGAATATTATGAACCATATTACAAATAATAAATACTGATTAAATTTAATATAATAAATTATCCTAAAATCTTGTAAAAAGTTTTGATATAATATATAATTATGATGTAAATAAATATACGTTAAAGAGGGGTTGAATCTAATGAAACACACGCTAAATTCAATATTTAAAAATGCAGAGCAAAATTATAATATTATATGTAAAACACATAAGTTACTTGAAAGTAGTTATGAACTAAAAATACCTATTCATTCTGCTGGACAGTGGATACTTGACAATATGTATATTATAGAAGAACAGTATGAAGAAATAAAAGAATTAAGAAGATCTTTAAAGTCTAAAAAGCTTCCTGCTATTATAACACATGATGGGGATAAATATATTTCTATTTTTTATCTTGCTTACGAACTTGTTGAACAGAATACTGGATACATTGATCAGAATTTAATTTTGAATTGTTTAAAAGAACATCAAAAATTATCTTATCTTACTTCTGAAGAACTTAATCTTTTTATTCTAATGTTAAAAATTGCACTTTTAAAATTTATTGCAAGAATATGTATAAATATTACGAATTCTCAAGCTAAGAAAATTGAAGTCGAAGAAATCATCATAAATGAAAATTCTGATTCTAAGTATAGTAAAGAGATATTTTTAAATTTAAGAAAGAAATTTTATTTAAAAGATTATATTATAAATGAAAATCATATAAAAACTGCAAATACAGCTTTTATAGAATATATGTCATATAGATTAAAAGAGCTTGGCGCAAAAGGTGAAAAATATTTTGATAGATTAAAAGATGAGGCAGAAAAAATTGGATTTACTGTTGAAGAAGCCATTATAAAAGAACATATGGAAATTGCTAAGACCACTGACTATATTGGTAGGGCAATTCTTGCATATAAACAAATACAAGGAATTAATTTTAGAGAAATATTTGAAAAAGTAAGTAAAATAGATGAAGCTTTAAGACTTGATTATACAAACGAATTTAAAAAATGTGATTATAAGACAAAATCTAGATATAGAGAATATATTATAAAATTAGCGAAAAAATATAACTTGTCAGAAGTATATGTAGCTAAAAAAGCTGTCGAGTGTTCTAAAAAATATAAAAAACACGTAGGATTTTTCTTAATTGGAGAGTATAGATATTTATTAAAAAAAGAGTTAAAGAAATCATATATTGGAGAAGTTATATATAATAAATTTATTGAACCAACAAAGACTGTATGGTATCTTCTTATTATATTATTACTAACGGTAGAATTTACTATACTTATTGGATATAATTTATTCCATTTTAAATCAGTTTGTGCAATAATAGTTGCTTTTGTTATAACGTTTATATTGTCTTTTGAATGTGCACAAAAATTGGTTAATTACTTCTTTAGAAAAGCTTTACGACCAGAGATATTACCTAGATTTGATTTTGCAAAAACAGTTGATGAAAATAACGTGACATATGTTGTCATGCCAACAATTATTTCTTCTATAGAAAAACTAGATCAAATGATAAAGAAAATGGAAGTTACATATCTTGCAAATCGTAGTGATAATATGTACTATATGCTAATAGGTGATTGCGTATCAAGTAATAAAGAAGTTATAGATATGGATAAAAAAATACTTGATTATGCCAAGCAAGAATTAGATAAGCTTAATGCTAAATACAAATCATCTCATATATTATTTAATTTTGTATATAGAAAACGTGTGTTCTCAAAAGGTGAAAACTGCTATATGGGATGGGAGAGAAAAAGAGGAGCGTTACTTGAATTTAATAAATTAGTACTAGGAAAATACACAGATGAAGAAGTAGATAAAAGATTTTATGTTACATACAACGATATTGTAAATGCAAAATACGTAATTACAATTGATGAAGATACTAATTTATCTCTTAATACAGCAAAGGATCTTGTATCAATAGTTGCTCATCCATTAAATAAACCAATACTTTCTAAGAATGGTAAAATTGTAAAAAAGGGATATGGCTTAATTCAACCTTCAGTTGGACTTGATATTGTCGATGCTAACAAATCAATATTTTCAAAAATATTTGGTGGGTTTGGAGGCCTAGATATATATACAACTGCAGTATCTGATGTTTATCAAGATGTTTTTGGAGAAGCAATATTTTGTGGTAAGGGAATATATAATATAGAATTATTTGACAAATTAGTTGCAAATGAAATACCAGAAAATTTGGTGCTTTCACATGATCTATTGGAAGGTTCAATCTTAAGAGCTGGACTTGCTTCTGACATAGAAGTTCAAGATGGCTTTCCTAAAAATTATATTGCATATATGAAAAGATCACATAGATGGTATAGAGGAGATATGCAAATTATAAAGTGGTTAATTAGTCCTAAGTCAAAACTTAATTTACTATCTAAATGGAAAATATTTGATAATTTAAGGAGACCACTTTTAGATGTTGTAGCTCTTATTGCAATAATACTTTCTTGCTTTGTTTCTACAAAAGTATTTGCTGCAACTTGCCTTTTAGTTTTTGTTGCAATTAATTTTGGAAATGTTATTTCAATATTTGATATACTTTTATTTGGAAAAATTAGACATTCTAAAGAGGTACAATATATACCAATTATTCATGGAATTGATGCTGTTTTTTTAACAATGTGTTTTAACTTTGTTACGATTCCATATAAATCATATATATGTTTAAATGCTTTTATAAAATCAATATATAGAATGTTAATATCACATAAAAATTTACTACAGTGGACTACAGGTGAAATGTTAGATAAAACATCTAAAAACACATTAAAATACTATTATTTTAATATGTTACCTAATGTTATAGTTGGTGCTTTTGTAGCTTTTATACCTTTTTTACCATCAAGTATAGGTCTTGATTTATATTTTGATTTTAAAATACTTATTGGAATTTCAATGATAATTGCTCCAATATTTGCGTATTTACTTGGTAAAGACCATTTGTTCGGTAGAAGAAAAAAATTAGATCAAAAAGGAAATGATGATGTTATAGAAATAGCAAGAAGAACATGGGGATTTTTTGATAGTATGATGAGTGATGTAAATAACTATTTACCAACAGATAATTACCAGGAAGATAGAAGATATAAAATTGTAAATAGAACCTCATCAACAAATATTGGATTTGCTTTACTTTCTATAATAGATGCATATGATTTAAAATTTATAGATGCAAATGAATGTATAGATAGACTTCAAAAAGTATTTAATACAATTTTAAAACTTGAAAAATGGAATGGACATTTATATAACTGGTACAACATAAAAACACTAGAGCCTTTAAGACCAAGATTTATATCTACAGTAGATAGTGGAAATTTTGTAGCAAGCTTATATGTAACAAAACAATTTTTAATCGAATTATTAGGTCATAATAAATTTGAAAAAGAGATTGAAGTAGAAAACGAACATTTAATTAATCAGATAATTGAAATTGTACAAAAAATAATTGATGAAACAGATTTTACAGTGCTATATGATACTTCTAGAAATTTATTTTCAATTGGATATGCTCAAGAAAACGGTAAACTCGTAGATAGTTACTATGATATGCTTATGTCTGAAAGTAGGACTACAAGTCTTATTGCAATAGCTTCAAGGCAAGTAACATCTAAACATTGGTTTGCACTTTCTAGAAATTTGGTAAAAGTTGATGGATATAAAGGTCTTATTTCGTGGAGTGGCACAGCATTCGAATATTTTATGCCATATTTATTTGATAAGTCATATGAACATACGTTAATTGATCAATCATTATTTTTTACAATGTATAGTCAAATAAAATATGCTAAGGAAAATAACGTTCCGTTTGGTATATCAGAGTCAGCTTATGCTGTTAAAGACGATATGTTAAATTATCAATATAAAGAATTTGGTATTCCATGGCTTGGACTAAAAAGAGGACTTAATAATTATCTTGTCGTTGCTCCATATGCATCTATATTAATGCTTGAATATTCACCGCAGAAAGTATATAAAAATATTAAGAAGTTAAAAAAATTAGGCATGTATTCTGCTTTTGGATTTTATGAATCTATTGATTATACTAAAGAACATTTAGATGAAAATTCTACTAGTAAGATTGCCAAAACATATATGGCACATCACCAAGGTATGATTTTAACAGCTATTAATAATTATATAAACAGCGGTATTATACAAAGAAGATTCCATAGAAATCCTAATATTAGAGCGTGTGAGATATTACTTAAAGAACGTGAGAGAATGAAGGCTAAAATAAAGAAAAAACTAAGTGATAATAGCAATAAATTTAAGCAAAAAAATCTTAATAAATATACAACTCATGTTACATGTGACTACGCAGAAAGAGTATATGTAGACGAGAATCCTGATTTTAAACAAAACCTAGATATTGCTTTTTTACGCGGTTCAAATATGTCTTCACTAATTACAAATACTGGTTCTAGTTTTATAAAATATAAAGATAAAATAGTAAATAAACAAAGATATACTGATATAGAGAGTACAGGAAATTTTGTTTATCTTACTGATAAAGTGTCTGGAAATAGATTTAGTGCAACAGATGGAAATATATTGAGTACTAATAATAAAAATTCAACTAAGTGCGTTTGGACTTCTTCACTTAATAGGGTTGAAACATATATTGAAGATGGAAATTTAGAAACAACAACTACTACTTTTATTTCACCTGAATATAACGTGGAAATAAAAAAAGTAAGTATATATAACAATACTAGTTTAAGACGTGAAATATTAATTAATACGTATATGGAACCTGCTATGACAGATTATATGACAAATGTTGTTCATCCTTCATTTAGTAATCTACAAATTGAAACATATTATGACGATGATTTAGATATACTTGTTGCAAGTAAAAGAAAGAAAAATGAAGAAGATACTGATTTATTTGTATATACTAAACTTATCGGTATAGATCTGGATAAAGAGGTAGAAACTGAAAAGCAAAAGATTATAAAAAATCCTGATGAGGCATATAACCAAAATGTTGTTAAATATCCTTTATGGCCAATACTATCATATAGAGCAACAATTATACTAGATCCACATGAAAGACAAGAATTTTATTACATTTTAGGTGTTGCAGATAGTAAATATAAGATTTCAAATACCGTTGTTAATTTAGATGAAGTTACAATAGATGAACATTTCAAACTTGCAAGTGAGCTAAACAGCATTCAGGCAAGATACTTAAAACTTGAAAATGGTAAAGCTCAAGTATATAACAATATATTAAAAGACGTATTATTTAGAAAAACAAATTTAAATAATAACAAATTTTGGAATGAGTCACTAAATCAGTCTATATTATGGAAGTACTCAATTTCTGGTGATTTACCAATTATACTTGTATATGTTGATAAAATTGAAAATGCTGGAATAATTAATGAAGTAATAAGCTTTATGGACTATGTTAAAAGTAGAAAAATTGATTTAGATATTGTAATTTTAATTGATGAGGCACAAAAACAAAATGGACCTATTTATACATATTTAAGAACTAGATTAGATAGAGCTATATTTTCAGATATTACAAAAGGAAATATATATTTACTTAATATAAATGTCTTAAATAAAAATGAAATTGATCTATTATCTTTTCTTGCAAAGAGATATATTAAGGATGTTAGAGAACTTTTAACAGTTAGTGAAGAAAATGATACAGCAGATGAGTTAGTAAACAAAGAATTAACATATGATCATAGGGAGGATGTATAATAAAATGAAAATAGGTAATACTTCAGATTACATTGCGTTTAATTCATATGGAGGTTTTTCTAAAAATGAAGATGAGTATCATATTTTAAATACTAATACTCCTCTTCCATGGTGTAATGTAATGGCTAATAAAAATTTCGGTACTATAATTTCAAGTTATGGTACCGTGTATACCTATTATATTAATAGTAGGGAATATAAGCTTACTGATTGGTGCAATGATTGGATTGAATTTAAGCCTGGTGAATCTTTTAAGGGAATATTTGAAAAAAACTATAATTTAGTTTATGGATTTGGATATACAAGAGTTCTTGAGGAAGAAGAGTATATAAGAAAAACTATGGATATATTTATTCCTAAAGAAGATAATATAAAAATTCAATATATTACACTTGAAAATAATTATGGAGAAGAGAAAAATGTAAAAATTGAATATAAATTAGAACCGACTCTTGGAGTATCTCAGGAAACAAATGCTGGGTATATATTGTGTAAAGAGGAAGATAATACAATGATTTTAAAAAATCCTTATAGTATTGATTTTTCTGAGTGCGAAGCATTTGAATTTGTTGTAAAAGATAGTGATAACACAACGTATGAATTTGATACAAAAAGCTATAACTTAAGTTTAAATATAGTAATAGCTCCAAATTCAAAAGAAGAATTTTCGATAATTTTAGGTGCAAATAAAACAAAAACTAAAGAGTATATAAAAAGCATGAAAAATAAATATTCATCAAATAAAAACGTTGTAAAAGAATATAATGAAACTAAAAAATACTGGAAGAAACTTGTTGTACCAAACACAAAATTTAACACTGGTGATGAATATATTGATATAATGGCAAATGGTTGGCTTTTATATCAAACTATAGTATGTAGACTTTATGCTAGAAGTGGTTTTTATCAATCAGGAGGAGCTATTGGATTTAGAGATCAACTTCAGGATACCTTAGCCTTGATTTCGTCTTCGCCTGAGATTACAAGAAATCAAATAATTTTAAATTCAAGTAAACAGTTTGAAAAAGGTGATGTTTTGCATTGGTGGCATGAACACAACTCTGCAGGAATTAGGACATATTTTAGTGATGATTATTTATGGCTTCCTTATGTTTTAAGTGAATATATATCTAAAACTAAAGATTACTCTGTATTAGAAGAGAAAACGAAATATTTAGAAGATAAACTAATGGGAAATAGAAGAGAACTTTATGATGTTTATCACAATATTAATGTAGAAGATAGTGTTTATAATCATGCAAAAAAGACAATTACATATGGCTTATCAAGAAAGAATCCTTCAAATGGGTTACTTGATATTGGAGATGGTGATTGGAATGATGGCTTTAGCAATATACGTGGTCAATCAGTATGGCTTACATTTTTTATGATGAATGTTTTAGATAGATTTTCTAGCATAGCAAAATATATGAAAGATAATGAAATGGTTGAAACATGTAAAAGAGAAAGACATTTATTAAAGCATAGCATTATTGAAAATTGTTGGGATAGCGATCATTTTGTAAGAGCATTTTTTGAAAATGGTGAAGTGCTTGGTGCGTACTCAAATAAAGAGTGTAAAGTTGATATTATATCTCAGTCTTGGGCTGTTATTTCGATGATAAATGATAAAGATGTAAAAAATGAACTTTTAACATGTATGGAATGTGCATATAATTATCTTGTTGATAAGGAAAATATGGTAGTAAGACTACTATATCCACCGTTTGATAAACCTAAAAATAATCCTGGATATATAAAGGCATATGTTCCAGGGACAAGAGAAAATGGAGGACAATATACTCATGGCGCAACTTGGTTTTCAAAAGCATATTTTGAATTAAAAAATAAGGAAAAGGGAATTGAAATATTAAAATTTTTAAATCCTATTTACCATAGTGATACCAAAGAAAAAGTAGATAAATATATGGTTGAGCCATATGTAGTAGCAGCAGATATATATTCTAATCCTGAACATCCTGGGAGAGGTGGATGGACTTGGTATACAGGTTCCTCTGCATGGATGTATAAAATAATTGAAGATTATTTAAAATAATTAAGATAGTTAAAAAAGCACAAGCAAAAAAAATTATAAACTTAGGTAATGCAATCCTTTGCAATTTAATTAAGAAATATAATGATTTAGTACACTTTTAATAATTTTTATGTAATTTTTTATAATATACACTTTTGAAAAAAGCGATGCTCTTCATAATATAAAAAATAATAGTCAAGTTCAGATTTGAACTTGACTATTATTTTTCTTTAATTTTTTGTTACTATTTAGACTATAATTAATCAAAAGTACAAAATTAATCTTTATTAGTAATAATTGCATTAATAATCTTTCTATACAATTATTCAATTTTTTAAATTTCAACTAGTCTTGATAGTAAAAAATTTTTTTGTCATATCCTGGAAAATATAATTTTATAACAAAAAATAAAATTAATGACAAAAAGAACATAATAATCAAAAAGCATATAACAGTTTGAAACTTTGGGGAACAAGAAAAGCTTTTATATTTTAATGCAAGTATATTTTTATTTTTAATATCTAATTTTGATTTTTCAAGAAATACTTTTAATGGCTTTTCTGTTTTCTTTATTGTGCCTACCTGTAAGGCAATTAATTTTTTAGATGTAACAATGTTATCCTTACTTTTTTCTATAAGTTCACAATTTATAGTCAAATCATTTACATCACATTTTGTTTCTAAATCAATGGATAGATCCTTTGCGTTAAAGTTATTTACTGCTATATCACTTTTTGATGGTGCATACATCATTTCGAAAATCAGCAGTATAAACAATGATATAGCTGTAAAAATTATAGCAAAAAATAAAACTTTTACAATTTTATGCATCATTTTGGTTAATTTTTCTTTTTTTTCTAACCGTTCAAAAATTTTAATTATATTTTCTTCTGAAATATTTTCTTTATTTTTCAAAAAAGACATCTCCTTTAAATTATTTTTGGTTTAAAAGTTTTTTATTATTCTATCATATTTTCCATATAGAGTCAACATAAGACTTGACTTTTTAAAAAATAAGTGTATAATACAAGTACAGAATATTTACGCATAGATATAATTAATCTAAGCAAAAATTCTTATACTATTATTATATAAAGGAGAATATTTTTATGAGATTATCAGGTGCAAGCCCAATTTCTTTACTAGATATCACTGAATATCAAGTAAAAAAATTAAACAAAGCAGGAATTCATACTATATCAGAACTTATTTCAAGTTATGAAAATGCAACTTTTTGTCAAATTAAGGGAATTGGTCCTAAAAAAAGTGAAGAAATTGCAAGACAATTAAATAGTATGGGGTTTATAGTTTGTCAAAAAGTTTTTTGCCAAAAGTTTTCTTCTAAAATTTCATATATGTTAGAGGATATAGGCGGTATATTTGAAGTAAAAAAGTATACCAAAAATTATTTGCAATATGTATATAAAATAACCGACTACGATATGAATAAATTTGAAAATGCTATGCATGAACTTAACATAAAATTTTTAAATGGCGATATCAAAGATGAGGGATTATCTGATACCAGAACCATAAAGTTATTATATAACTATGGTATTTGTACAGTTGATCAGATGAGAGAAAAGTATAAAGAAATAATAAAGTTAAAGGGTGTTGGAAAAAAAATAAAATATGAAATTGATTATTTTTTGTCAATGTAAAAGGTAATTTAAATAATATACCATGAATATTTTTCATGGTATATTATTTTACAAGAGCAAAAAAATTATGTCAAGTAAAACATTATAGCATACATCCATGTTAATGTTCAGTTTATAATTAATTAAAAATTGCATAATTAATATTTATTGACAACATAATATACATAATAAATTTAAAATTTTTATTTTCGATTAATTTAAATAGCAAAATTTTTTTCAACGTTTTTTAAGGTTTTAAAACTTTAAAATTTTTCTTCCAACATTTGGTTGAAAAATTACAAAAATATGATATAATATAATAGTTAGTTTAATAGTAATATATGAAAGTTACTTGAATGGAGGATTTAAAAATGAATGTAAAAATTGATAAACAAGAAAATTCAAAAGTAGTATTAGAATTTACAATGGATAAAGAAACTTTCGAAAAAGAATTGGATAAAGCTTTTCATAAGAATTCAAAATACTTTAAAGTTCCTGGATTTAGAAATGGAAAAGTTCCAAGAAATGTAGTAGAAAAAGTATACGGTGAAGGTGTTTTATATGAAACTGTTATTGAAGACAATGTAGATGATGAATATAGAAAGGCTGTAGAAGATAATAAATTAGAAGTAGTATCTAAACCTGAGCTTGATGTAAAGCAAATTGGTAAAGGTAAGGATTTAATATATACAGTTACTTTATTTGTAAAACCTGAAGCTACTGTAAAAAAATATAAAGGTTTAGAAGTTAAAAAAATTGATTCTAAAGTATCAAAAAAAGAAGTAGATGCTGCAATTGAATCTGATAGACAAAAAAATGCAAGAGTTGTATCTGTAGATGACAGAGATCTGCAAAAAGATGATATTTCTACAATAGATTTTGAAGGGTTTGTTGATGGTGTAGCTTTTGAAGGCGGTAAAGCTGAAAATTTTGAACTTACAATTGGTAGTGGACAATTTATACCTGGATTTGAAGATCAATTAATTGGTATGAAAATAGGAGAAGAAAGAGAAATAAATGTAACATTCCCTAAAGAATACCATGCTGAAAATCTAGCAGGTAAACCAGCTATGTTTAAAGTAAAACTAATAAGTATAAAATCTAAAATTTTACCTGAACTTGATGATGAGTTTGCAAAAGATGTTTCTGAATTTGAAACTTTAGCAGATTATAGAAAAGATGTTGAAAAGAAAGTAAAAAAACAAAAAGAAGAGAGTGCTAAAAATCAAAAGGAAATTTCTGTAATCGATAAATTAGTTGAAAATACAGAAGTTGTAATTCCTGAATCTATGATTGATGACGAAGTTGAAAGTATGTCAAATCAATTTGCTTCTAATTTAGCATATCAAGGATTAGATCTTAAAACTTATTGTATGTATATGAATACAACTGAAGAAGAATTTAAGAAAAATTTAAGACCTGAAGCAGAAAAAAATGTTAAATTAAAACTTGCACTAGATGCTATTGAAAAGCTTGAGGATATTAAAGTTGAAGCAAAAGAAATAGATGAAAAAATAGATGAATTAAAAAAACAATACGGATCTGAAAATACAAATGACGATTTAAATAAAAATGAGAATGTAAGACATTATATGGAAGAAAAAATAAAACAAGATAAACTTATGAAAATAATTGTAGACTCTGCAATTGAAAAATAATAGTAGGAGGTTATATAAATGGAAAAAAATAGTTTAGTACCTTATGTTATTGAACAAACAAGTAAAGGGGAAAGATCTTATGATATTTTCTCTAGACTTTTAAAAGAAAGAATAATATTTTTATCTGAACAGGTTGATAGTGCGTCTGCGTCTGTTGTAATTGCTCAATTATTATTCTTAGATGCAGAGGATCCTGGTAAAGATATTTATCTATATATTAATAGTCCTGGTGGAAGTATAACTGATGGAATGGCTATATATGATACTATGCAATACATTAAATCTGATGTTTGTACAATTTGTGTTGGTCTTGCAGCAAGCATGGGTTCTGTATTACTTGCTGCAGGTAAAAAGGGAAAAAGGTATGCATTACCTAATTCTGAAGTACTAATTCATCAACCTTTAATTGCAGGTGGTGGTCTTTCAGGTCAAACAACTGAGATAAAAATACATGCAGATCATATGGTTAAAACGAGAGAAAAACTAAATAAAATTTTAAGTGAAAGAACAGGTCAACCATTGGATGTTATTGAAAAAGACACTGAAAGAGATAATTATATGACTGCTGAAGAGGCAAAAAAATACGGACTTATTGATGAAATAATGACTAATATAAACGATATAGTTAAGGAGAAGTAATATATGGGAAAAAAAGGAAAATCTTCATATGATGATATGATTTTTTGTTCTTTTTGTGGTAGACTTAGGGAAGAAGTAAATAAAATGATAGAAGGCCCTGAGTCTATCTATATTTGTGATGATTGCGTAGAGATGTGTCATAAAATTATGCATAATCAAGAAGTTCCTTTAACAGGCGATGATGTGTCATCTAAAAATAAAGAACTTGTGGAGGGAAAAGATTTACCTTCACCAGAGGAAATAAAAAAAGTTTTGGATGAATATGTAATTGGTCAAGATGTTGCAAAAAGAGTTTTGGCTGTTTCTGTATACAATCATTACAAAAGAATTAGAAATCAAGATAAATTAGATGATGTTGAAATACAAAAGAGTAATATATTATTACTTGGACCTACAGGTTGTGGAAAAACATTACTTGCTCAGACATTAGCAAAAATTTTACATGTACCTTTTGCAATAGCAGATGCAACAACATTAACCGAAGCTGGATATGTTGGAGAAGACGTCGAAAATATATTATTAAGACTTATTCAGGCAGCAGATTTTGATATTCAAAAAGCTGAAAAAGGAATTATATATATTGACGAATTGGACAAGATTACTAGAAAATCTGAAAATCCTTCAATTACACGTGATGTAAGTGGCGAGGGAGTACAACAAGCTCTTCTTAAAATAATAGAGGGAACAGTTGCTAATGTTCCGCCACAAGGTGGAAGAAAACATCCACAACAAGAATTTATAAAAATTGATACAAAGAATATTTTATTTATTTGCGGTGGGGCTTTTGATGGTTTAGAGAAGATAATAGAAGCAAGAACTAATACTAAATCAATGGGATTTGGAGCAAAAGTTGAGGAAAAAGAAAATGTAGACGTTGGTAAAGTTTTCTCAGAAGTTCAGCCTCAAGATATAATTAAATTTGGATTAATACCTGAACTTGTTGGACGTTTACCAATTATTACAAGTTTAAATAACCTTGATAAGAACGCATTAATAGATATTCTTACGAAACCTAAAAATGCTATTGTTAAACAATATAAAAAATTATTTAAAATGGACAATGTTAAATTAGATATTCATAAAGGTGCCTTAGAAAGAGTTGTTGAACTTGCTTCAGAGAGAAAAACAGGAGCCAGGGGACTTAGAGCTATAATGGAAAACTCAATGATGGAGGCAATGTATGAAGTACCATCTGATAAAAATATTGTAAAATGTACAATAACTAAAGATGTTATAGATGGTAAAGGAAAACCAATATATGAATACAAGAAATAATTATAAATATATAAAAATCACACTATTATTAAGATAGTGTGATTTTAAAATTCTATGCCTTTAAAGTTGTTCTCTCAAGTTTAGCCGTATTGGTATTTATGTTTATTTCAATAATTTTATAAAGAAATTGCTGATTATAGATTTTAACATATTTTCCAACGGTAGCCTTAAAAAAACTTTTATTGTTAAATTTAAAAGATTTAGCGTACATTTTACTTGCAATATCTTCATATACTACTAAAATATATCTTGTTGAAAGATATGCCGTATTAGCTTTCATTTTAATAGGAAAAGATTTAGTGTAATTCGAATTATTGGAATTTTCATCCAATCCAATAATTTTTTCACACTCATTGGAATTATTATTTTGGTGCTGTATGACAGCCTGAATTGTATTTATTCCAAGAGCAAGACATTGAATAATAAATTCGAGATCTGCAGAACAAATAGTTAAATCTTCTTTATTAATATTTTCAAGAGCAGAGGTAATTATTAAAAGATCATGTATATAACTGCAGCTGCTTTTGTCATATGCCTTGTTTTCAACGACGTATTTTATGTTATATTTCTTTCTATTGTTTAGTAAAAAGACCAATAAATAAAATACATCCATACTTTGTATTTTAATCAATTCTTCCAGATTGACTGATAAAAATATTTTCTTTATATTTGGGTCGAATAACATGTTTAAACCAATTTTTTCTTTAAACATATATACAAAATACGATGTGTCTATAACAAGACTTTTGGTTTTAGGAACCACAATATTATCTTTAAGTTCATCACAATAATTAAGTAATTTACTACTATACTCCTCTCTAATAAAAATGCGAAAATTTCTCTTAATACATTCCAGCGTTAAATCATAATTATCTGTTTTTACAAACAAGTTTTTGTATTTTTTTCGATTACTTACAAGGCATAATACAAAATTTCTGTAGCAAGCACCTGCTTTATGGCTGTCATCTACTGAATAAATAGTTGGGAAATCAATATATTCAATTTTGGCTGATGTAGACAACAGTTTTATAATTGCATACAATTGATTAAAGCTAAAATTCCGCTTTATTTCTTTAAGTAAAAATGTAGGAATTATAATTTTTTCAATTGACTCATCATTAATATCTTTTGCGATTAATGCTACATTATTTGGTTCTAATGCATCAACAGCATAGACTACTGATTTTTTCATTATTTCACTCCTTTTATATAATACAACAAAAGTGTATAACAATTTACATAATTATACCACGTATTTACATAATATGTCAACTATATTGTTGTACATATATATAAAATATGATATAATAATTCAGGTGATTATTTTAATGTATTTTAGCCTTAAATCAGATATAAAAAAAAATCAATGTGATTACGTAGCATCAAACATACTGGTAGAAAAAAAATCTAAATTTATTGCGTATATATTTAATATTTCTTGTAAGAATGAGTCAGAAGACTATTTAGAAAGAATAAAATCGGAAAACAAAGATGCAAGGCATATTGTATATATCTATTCATATTTAGACAAAATTACCAATACTCCAGTAATAAATTTTTCAGATGATGGAGAGCCACAAGGTACAGGTACAAAAGCTATTTATGAACTTATATCAAAAGAAAGAATAACAAATATTTGTGTTGTGATAGTAAGGTATTTTGGGGGAATTTTACTTGGGGCAGGTCCTCTTTCAAGAGCATATTTGAATTCTTTTAGAGGTGCACTTCTAAAATGTGAAAGATATGAACTTTTTAATTACGATATAGAAGAATATATTATTGAATATTGCAAATATGAGAATTTTAAAAATAAAATGAGCGAATATATAGCTAAAAGACTTATTATTATTGACAGCGTAAAGTTTAATGAAAAAATAGATATATTAATAAAAATTGAGAGAACAAATAAAGAACAAATAATGAAGAAAATAAATGAAATTATATTTTAAAGAACAAATATTCTTTTTTATACAAAAAAGAGTTGACAAACATTTGTTTATATTATATAATATACCTTGTAAAGAACAAAAGTTCACGAGGTGGTTATATATGAAAAGAAAAAGTAGAATAAAAATAATATCAAAAAAGAGATTTATAATAAACATTTTTTTTATTTTAATATTAGGAATATGTATAAGTTTTTTTACCAGTAAAAGTTTTTGTAAAAGAGAAATATGCACATATGAATATATTGTAACTAATACAGATACTCTTTGGAACATATCAAAAACTGTATGTAAAAATAGTGATGATAGTACCATATCAATTCAAGATGTTGTAAGAGATATAAAAAGTAGAAATAATTTAGTAGATAGTTCAATTTATGTAGGACAAGTTTTAACAGTGCCTATATATTAGTTTAATTATAAGGTAGTACTTATTTGACAAGTGTTCAACTAAGTGGTATAATTATACTTAGTTATATGTATAAATTTTTAATAATTAATTAAGGAGGTTATAATATGGCTTGGATTAGAGCTGATATTACGAACAAGTTTACGCATATGGATATAGAAAATGTTATGCAAATTGAATCAATTTTAAAACGGCAGTTATATGAAAAAGAATTAACAGCAAACATAAATCTTGATTTTGATGAAGTATATAATAATAGTATATATACTTCATATGAATCAATTTTAGGATTATTAAAGTTTATGAAACTTTATAACGTATCTGTTGATTGTATTCTTTTTACAGGCCATGCAGGCAATGGACATAGAGCACCAACAAGGGCAATTGCAAAAAAACTTACTGAAAAAACAGAAAAAAATGTCATTATCGTAGATACTTTATCTTTGTTTTCTTCAACAGTAGCTAAACTTAATGATAAAGCATGGGTTACATTATCAAGAAGTAAACTTGGACAAAATATTTGGAATAAAGTTGTAAGAGGTGAAATCGATCCAGAAAAAACGGGATTTGATATAGCTCCTATATTTAAAATTCTTTATTCAAAAAAGCTTAAAAAGCTGATTAATAAAATTGCTCCAAAAGTTGTTCTTTCAACCTATCCATATTCCAATGCAATTCTTTCAAAAATTGTAGAAGACAATCCTTGTATTAAGTTTGCAGGAGTTGTTGTTACAGACATTGAAATGTTAGGCTTTGCTATGTCTTCCTATGGCGATGTAAGTAATTTGCACTATTTTGTCGCTTCAAAAACTTCTTGGGAGAATGGTATTAAAATTTATCCATATTTGAAGGATTCAAAAGGACCTATATATATAGGAACAAATCCATGTTTCTTCGATAGAGAAGCTGATTCATCAAATATTGTACCAGATACTGTTCTTTTCGTTCCAGGAAGTGCAGAAGGTCTTGGTATGGGTATAAAGATTCTTCCAAAACTTGTAAGGTTCTGCAAAGAAAATAATAAGAAGCTTATATGTATTTCTGGTCAGGGAAAGCCATATAATTTTGCAAAAAAAATTCACGAAAATTACAAGTCTACAATGTCACTTTTTAAGTATGTTGCGTCAAGCGACTTGAAAAATCTGATATCATCTTGTGAAGTTGTAATCGGCAAAGCTGGAGGAAATATGTCATCTGAATTTGTTTCCAAATCTGGATGCAAGATATTTTATGCGTCAATTAAAGGACAGGAAACAGATAATGCTAAATATTATAGTGATTTGGGAATTGCAACGAATGTAGAAAATGATACAAAAAAGCTTTTCAATGCAATAATTGAGAAACCATGTACACCAAGTATATATAGAGCTGGTATTATTTCAAAATCAGCAGTTGATACAATTGTAGATACAGTAATTCCATATTTAGAGTAAAAGTAAAGCTAGGATTAATTTTATCCTAGCTTTACTTTATATATTTTTTCTATTTAAAGGATTTTTTGAAAGGGCATCTTTTACTTGTTCATTATCAACATGGGTATATATTTCAGTAGTTGAAATACTTTCATGTCCCAAAACCTGTTGTAATGATCTTATATCAACTTTTCCATACTTCAACATAAGAGTAGCTGCGGTATGCCTTAATTTATGCGGAGAATATTTTTTTGGATCAAGACCCGCTTGCATTACATATTTTTTTACAATCATCTCAACCATTCTATTACTAATTCTTTTACCAAAACTACTTATAAATAGAGCATCACGATCTTTTAGATTATCCTTAGGCCTAACTTTAATGTAATCATCAATGGCAGATTTACAGGCTTCATTTAAGTATAAACTACGCTCTTTATTACCTTTACCAATTACACTTAATGAAGTTCCTTTTATGTCCTTTATATTTATATTTACAAGCTCAGATAAACGAAGCCCACAGTTTAAGAAAAGTGTTATAATAGCATAGTCTCTTTTTTCAAATTTTCCATCAATGGAGTGGAGGAGAGAGAGGCTCTCATCTAAAGTTAAATATTTTGGATTTCTTTTTTCTAATCTTGGCATTTCAAGTTCAACAGTTGGATTTATTTCTAAAGCTTTTTCTTTAAAACACAAATAATTAAAAAAAGATTTTAGTGAAGAAACTTTTCTAGATCTAGTTGTAGCTTTATCTGAATTATTTGATAAATAATCTAAATAATTATACATATCATTTAATTTAATTTTTTTTATGAAATTTATATCAATATCTTTAATATCTATTTTATTTAAATCTGATTTATCTAAATTGTATAAATCTGCTTTAAAAAATCTAAATGCATTTCTTAAATCGTAATAATATTCTTTAACGGTATTTTTAGATCTGTTTTGTATGTTTTTCATATACATTAAGAAATTTTTTATATATTCTGGTACATCATCATACATTTATATATCACCTCAAAAAATGAAGCTCTAAAATCGATTTTAAGACATTTTTATTATCAAGGGTATATAGTTACATGTCAGCATAAATGTTATAAATGCCTTAAAATGAAAAAAGCTAAATATCACTATTTATATTAAAAATTTATAATTCTGTAATTAATTTATTAATAGTAAATTAATATAAATAGTATAATATACCTAAATAATACCATATATTGAGATTTTAGTCAATAACTTCTTACCTTGTTTTCACAAAATTATTATTTTGCGAAATTATAAGAAAAATTAAAAAGGTGTTTTTTATACACCTCTTACATACATCTCTTCTTTTCATAATTTAAATATTCTCTTTATAAATGAAAACATCTTATTATACCATTTATTATTTTCTAACTTTGCAATTGCATTTTCATTTTCTACATTAATGTTAGTTTTAGTTTTATTTTTAAATATGTCTTTTGAATCATATTTTTCTTGAATTTGGTTTGTAAAATTTTGCTCGTTTAATTCATGAAGTTTTTCCATTAAATCTTTTTGTTCTTTACTTAGTAAATATTCCATATTTATATACGATAATATAACTATTGTATTCCTATCAAACGTTTGCTCTTCTAATCGTTTGCTTTCATCATATTTCCACATATATTCTTTATCTTTATGTTTTTTTATACCTTTTAGTACATCCTCTGGTATTTTATTTAATTCTTCTTTAGATAGATGATTAAGCACCTCATCTACTTCTACTAAACATTTCTCATATTCCACTAATATTTCACACCTTGCTCTTTCTTATTTTTTTCATTAGATAACGTCTTTTCTACTCCGCTTTATTTCAGAGGTTGTAATTTTGTAATTTTTATCTAAATTTGCAATATCTGTTGAATCTATATTTTGAGTTTTACCTTCTTTTGAATTTTCTTTAACAACTGAAAAAACATATTCTAAGTTTTCTTTACTTTCTTTTGATAAATTTGGTACATAAAATTCACTTAATTGGGTATTCTTTCTAAGAAAATAATATCCAATCTTTTCTGCATTAGGTGCTTCAAATTTTTTTAGCTCTTTATTATTCGCCAAAACTCTATTACCAATACATGTTACATTAGGTACTTCAAATTTACTTAATTTATTATTACTAAGAAGGAAACAATCTTTAATTATTTTTACATTAGATGCTTCAAATTTTTTTAGATCTTTATTATTCGACACTTGTTACATTAGGCACATTAAATTCACTTAATTGTTCATTATATCCAAGAAAATTATGCCCTAAATTAGTTAAATTTTCATTTGTGTAACCTATTATACTATTACTTTCTTTGTTTATTTCTATAGTTATTGGTTTATCAGAGCTTTTTTCTTTAATTGTAATTGTCTTTGTTTTTTGTTCACTATTATTGTTATTTGCCATTTCTATTGAATCTATGTTTTTAAAACCATCTATAAAACTATCCCTTCCTAAAGATATATCATATAAACTTAACGTTTTATTTTCTTTATCTAAAATAAAATAATCAATTAATTCTTGTTTTTCTGGTTCTAATTTAATTACATTGCCATGATCTATAATTACGTTACCCGGACAATAGTAATTACCATTAATTTCCATATTGTATTTATAGTATTTTCCATCATCTGCAACAACATAGCCAGGAATATAAAATGCTTCAATGTTGGAACTATTTAATGTTAATCCTCTTTCTGATAACAATTTTTCAAAACTCTGCGTAAGTCCTGGTGCTATTTCATCTAAGTCGTTTCCATATGTTGCATCTGGATTATTTACTGTATGATTATATCTATTTTTTATAGATACTGTACTATTTTGAGATTTAGTAAATTGTATTGACATAACAGATGTTCCGTATTCATCTTCTCTTTTAGGATTGTTGAAATCTTCTCTTTTTATTTCTTCTACATCTTTTTTCACAGCAAAGAATACAACACATCTATTTAATCTATTACCACGAAAAGTACATAGTTCTTCGCCTGGTTTATAATACTTTTTAAAACTTTGAATTTCCTCTTCTGAATTACATTCATACAAATTATATCCATTCTCATCTAAAAGTTGATATGGCGTTTTTTCTCCAATTATTTCTGGCTTTTCTTTCTCTACATTAATTTTACTATATATATAATTTTTAAATTCTTCTTCTAAATAATTATTAACTATATCATCATATAACGTTCTACTATTTGTAGCAAATGAAGATTTTAAAATCTCGGTTAATAATCCTTCTTGTTCTAGTAATGTTGGAAAAAGACTTCTGCAAAAATGCATAAATTTTTCACCATATAATTTTTTTATTCTATTTAGTTCTTTTGAATTAGACATTTCATTTTACCCCTATCCATATAACCTTTTTAGATATATTTCCAAATTGTTTATTACAACTTTTATAATATCAATATCTGTTAAATCTATATCCTTTTTTCCATACGTATCTTCTAAAGTTCCAAATACATAATTTGTGCTAAAGCCCTCATATCTTGGATTTAACAATTCTGCAGACATATATATGTAATCCCCAATTTGGAGCTTTTTATCTATATCAAAAAATTCTAAATTTAAAGTATAATTATTTTTCTTGGTATCTTTTAAATTATATATATATCCATCAATGTTAATTATTTTTAACTTTATCATTTAAAATCATCTCATTTCTATATCAATATATAAATATTTTACTATAAAAAATATTGAATTACAATATAAAAGTTGGGATAAATAAAATTTAATTATAAAAAGTACTCTAGAATAAAAAAATAGATGCCCCTACATTGCTATAGAGGCGATCATAAGAGGTTGATATATGAAAACTAAGGTTTTTCCCTAGTTCGGCATGCTTTTTATTTTTGCCAAATTCCTATATTATTTGTTTTGGCTTGTTTTTGTGCATTTACTAGTTCATTTAAAAGACTTGTATTTGCTTTTTCAACATTTAATATTGCAAGACCATCTTTTAAAAGTTTTTGATTATATAGATTTCCATCTACATATAAGTATACACATAAAGTATTGTCTTGAATTTTTACATTATCAAAAGCGATTGTTACTTTTTTATTTGCTAAATCTGAATTAAGTTTATCTTTAATATCTAAGCCTGATTTTTTATAATCAATACCAATTAAAGATGCTTTATAGTTTTTATCATTGGCATTAATAATAATATTCTTATTATCATCTACTCCAACTACAGTAAGCTCTTTTGATTTTTCAAGTTTATTTAAAGCTCTAAGTTCAGCAGATAAAACATTTGTTATTTTAACATCATTTATGTTTACTGAAGATTTAACTTCTGAAGCATTTGTTGTATTACTAATATTTTGATTTATATTTACATCTTTCTTTTCTTCAATTACGTTTGATGTAGAATTAGATACGTTATCTTCTTTCACATCTTGTAAACTGTTTGATTGCTCAACTTGTTGCTCGCTTTGAGTGTCATTTTTTGCTACTAAAGTATCTTGGGGGTTATTGTTTTTGTTACTTGATAAATAAATGTACAATCCACCGACAACTAACACTAAAGATAAAGCGATAGTAAATGCTGCAGGCCCATATTGTTTGATATAAAATGTAGATTTATTATCATAGTACATAACAAAACACCTCCTTAATTTCAATAACAACACCTTACATTTATTATTATAGCACGTTATTTATGTAAAGTCAATAGTTTTGTTAAAAAAATATTTCAAAATTATGTATATTAAATATCTGCGTTATGCCACACATTTTGCACATCATCATTTTCTTCTAATTTGTCCAAGAAATTATTAAGCTTTTCTTCCTCTTCTTCAGATAATTCCTTTTTTATATTAGGAATTTGTTTTATTTGAGCTTCTTCAAGTTTAATTCCTTTTTCTTGAAGTGCTTCAAGTAAATCAGAAAAAACTTTAGGATCACATAGGACTTCTATGTATTCTTCATCAGATATGAAATCATCTGCTCCATTGTCTAAAACTTCTAACATTAATTCATCTTCGTCAATTGAGTCATTTTTTTCAATTAAAAAGTAACCTTTTTTGTCAAACATATAACCAACTGATCCTGTTTGACCAAGACTTCCACCTGATTTACTAAATATATGACGAATATCAGCAGCAGCTCTATTTTTATTATCTGTTAAAGCTTCAACAATAACAGAAACACCGCATGGTCCAAAACCTTCATATGTTATTTCTTCATAATTTGCAGCACTTGTATCACCAATTGCTTTTTGAATACATCTATTTATATTATCATTTGGCATATTTTGAGCTTTAGCCTTTGCAACTACGTCTTTTAACTTTCTATTTACGTTTATATCACCGCTATTACCTGTTTTAACTGCAATAGTGATTTCTTTTCCAAGCTTTGAAAAGATATTTGCTTTCTTAGCATCACTTGCTTCTTTTTTTCTTTTAATATTATTCCATTTGCTATGTCCTGACATATTAATTTCCTCCCTTTAATATAAAACAACAAAAATTGTTTAATCACTTAATATATTTTAACATATTTTTTCCTTTTTGTGTAGTATTTAAAGCAATATTTTAAAAGCATTATGTAATTTTTCGATATTTTTTTACTTTTTTCGATATATTGTTACCGTATATTTACTATTTCCCCTATATTTTCCGTTAGCATCAAAATCATCATTAGATTTATATGTAAAGACGGTAAGCTCTATTTCAGATGAGATGTTAGGAGTTTTTTTGTCTCCAACCAGTTTTATAGATGAACATATGGTATTATCATTCATTTCTTCACTTGTAATATGGTAATATCTTTTTCCAGGTACAAGATTAATATCATCATATAAATAGCATTGTATTTCAGGATACATTAAATATGCATGATCTGGATTTAAAATAGTCTGGTCAATAACAGTTCCGTCATTCATCGTAAATTTTAAGTTATATCCAATCCTATATTTATCGACATCTGAATATTTATTTAAGTAATCTTTCCATACCAAGTTAAAATTAGAGCCCGATATTTGTTCCTCATTTGTATATACTGCATAAAATATTCCTAAAACTTCTTCTGGATCCCAACCACAATAATAGTCTTTTACAAGTTTTTTATAATTTCCCTCTTTAACATATAAACCAACCACTATGGGATTATCATCCACATATTTGGAATCTATTTCTAAATTATTATTTTCATTATTTTCTGTATTTTCTACAACTTCATTTTCCTCTTTAGTAGCATTTAAATCCTCTTCTATGTTGTCATCTTTCTTGTGCATTATAGTTGTAATATATACAAAAAGGCATATAGATATTACAACTATTAAAGTAAGTAATACAAGAATAAAAATTTTATTTTTTTTATTTTTTTTATTTTTTATATTTTTCATAAATTCACCTTATTTATTTATATAAAACCTTATACATATGATATGAGTCCATAACTTTTTTTAAATATTTTTCAGTTTCTTTATACGGCAAAGAAATGTTATTGTAACTTGATATATCCTTATCTATAATTCCTTGTTCAATCCATTTATCAACATTTCCCATTCCCGCATTATATGCACATATTGCTAAATAATAGTTACCATTGTATCTTTTTATAAGATCACTAAAATATTTACAACCAAGAGATATATTTACATTTTCGTCATAAATATTTTCTCCCACTTCATCTACTATGTTTGTTTTATTATTTATATCTGTTGCAGTAGAATCAATAATTTGCATTAATCCCTTTGCATCTTTATTTGAAGTAGCATCCTTTTTAAAGCCACTTTCTGTTTTTATAATTGCCATTACAAGATAAGGATCTATATTATTTTTACTTGCCTCTTCTTTTACTATACTAAAATGATTAAGAGGATAAATTACATTTTTTAAAATTACATATCCACATAAAATTACCAAAATAATAGAAAGCAAGCAAATTAATACAATTTTTATAATTCTTTTTTTCTTCATATTTATATCAAAACCTCTTTATTACACTTATATAAAATTTTATATACTTTAATGTGCATCATACCATGATTTACCAAAATTAAGATCAATAGTTAAAGGAACCTTTAATGATACAACATTTTCCATTTCTTTTTTCATAATAGATTTTACTTTATCTTCTTCATCAGGAATAACTTCAATTATAAGCTCATCATGAACTTGCATAATTAATTTTGATTTAAGATTATTATCCTTTAGAGCTTTATATATTCTATTCATTGCTATTTTAATTATATCTGCTGCTGTTCCTTGAATAGGTGTATTCATAGCAATTCGTTTTCCAAATTCTACAACATTTTTATTTTTTTCCCTAAGTTCAGGAATATATCTTCTTCTATTAAATAATGTAGAAACATACCCGTTTTCTGTTGCCTCTTTAACAATATTATTCATAAACTCATGAATACCTTGATACTTATTTAAATATTTTTCAATATATTCAGTTGCTTTTTTCCTAGAAGTTCCTATATTTTTAGCAAGTCCAAATCCACTTATACCATATACTATACCAAAATTTACAGCTTTAGCATGTGATCTCATTTCATCAGTTACTTCATTTAAAGGAACATCAAAAACTTGTGAAGCCGTTGTTTTATGAATATCAATTCCTTCATTAAATGAATTAATCATAACTGAATCATTTGCAACGTCAGCAAGAACTCTAAGTTCTATTTGGCTATAATCAGCATCCATTATACTATTATTGTTTTGTCCAACAAAAAAACTACGTATCTTTTTACCAATTTGTAATCTTATAGGTATATTTTGAAGGTTTGGTTCTACACTACTAAGTCTTCCAGTAGTCGTAACTGTCTGCATAAAAGTAGTGTGTATTCTTCCATCTTTATCTATTTTTTCTTTTAATGAATCAACATATGTAGTTTTTAATTTATTTAATTGTCTGTATTCAAGTAACTTTGGAATTATATCATGATATTCTTCTAATTTTTCTAAAACGTCTTTATCTGTTGAATATCCAGTTTTTGTCTTTTTTACTACAGGAAGCTCCAATTTTTCAAATAAAACTTTTCCAAGTTGTTGTGTAGAATTAATATTAAAATTTTCTCCAGCAAGAGTATAGATAGTGTTTTCTAAATCATTTAATTTTTGAGTTATTTCTATATCAAATTCTTTTAATTTTTCTTTATCTATATACATTCCCACATTTTCCATGCTTGCTAAAGTCTCTGCAAGAGGCATTTCAATATCATTAAACAAAGATAGCATATTTACCTCTTCCAATTTCTTTATTATAACATCATATGATAAATATATTCCTTTTAAGTAACTACATATAATGTTTTTTTCATTATCATCCAAAAATTCTTTTTTTGAATTATCAATGCTATCAAAAAAAGAAATCTGCACAGCTTCTTTTTTATAATTTAAATTTAATGTTATATTAAAAAGATCATCTAAAACATTTGAAATAGAATTATGACTGTTGTTACTATTCAATAAATAATATGCAATCATTAAATCATAATCAAATCCTTGTATATTATCTAATATTTTATTGCTAAATAAATATAGCAAATCTTGTTTTATATTGTATCCAATTTTTTTACAGCTTGAAGTTGAAAATGCTTTTAAGATATATGTTAATGAATCATTACCAAGACTATCTATATTTATAACATAGATGGTATCATCTTTATAATTATATATTGCAATAAAATCCTTATCGTTTATATTTACGCTACTAGTAAAATTCTTAGATGAAATATTAAAAATATATGATATTTTGCCGTCATTAAACATTTGTTCTAGTGCAAACTTATACTTATCATAATTTACATTGTCTATAGTTATTATATCTTTTATACTAGTATCAATTTTAGGTTCATTACTAGTTTTATTCTCCTCTTCTACCGAAATACCAGAAAAATCATACTTAGATAAAAATTTATTAAATTCTAAATCTTTAAATAATTTATATAGTTCCTCTTTATTTACCTCTGTTAATTTTGCCTTGTCATAGTCAACCTTGATTGGTACATTAATATCAATTGTAGCTAATGTATGACTAAGGTTTGCCATATCCTTATCTAATAATAATTTTTCTTTTACTTTAGGCTTTAATTCAATATTATCTATATTATTATATATATACTCTATATTTCCATAATTTTGAATTAAACTGTACGCTGTCTTCTCGCCTACTCCTTTAACCCCTGGAATATTATCTGAGGCATCTCCCATAAGTGATTTAACTTCAATTACTTGATAAGGTTCTATTCCATATTTTTCTTTTAATTTTTGAGGATCAAAAACAGTATATTCTGTTTTACCTGGTCTATTTGAAGGCATTACAACAGCTGTTAAACTTGAAATTAATTGAAATGAATCTCTATCTCCAGTAAGTATATATGTATATACATTATTTTTTTCATTTGTATTTGAAATAGTTCCTAAAATATCATCTGCTTCATATCCTTCCAGCTCAATAATTGGTACATTCATTGCCATTAATATTTTCTTTATAACTGGCATTTGTTCCTTTAATTCCTCTGGCATAGCATGTCTTGTACCTTTATACTCTTTATACATTTCATGTCTAAATGTAGGAGCTTTTAAATCAAATGATACAGCAACATAGTCAGGTTTAAATCTATCTAATGTCATCCAATAAATATTTAAAAATGCATATAAAGCATTAGTATGTATATTTAGTATACTAGATGTCATACGCATATTCATAAGTCCATAATATGCTCTATTCATTATACTATTTCCATCTATTATTAAGAATTTTTTGTTTTCCATATTCTAACCTCACATTACTATTTTTCCTTTAATATATAACAGTTATTCTAACATATTTATATTCTTATTTCAACCGATATATTGTGAAAAATATGTTAAAAGAACTACTGTTTTGTTATATATACAGTAGTTCTTAAATAATATATTACACAAACATTTCCCAGACAATATTTGCAACTTCTTCTCCTCTATTTGTAAGGGAAATATTTTTAGATGTTATATTAACTAAATTATCCTTTTTTAAAGAATTAAACTCAGTATTAAATATATCAAATATATCAGTACCAAATTTTTGCTTAAATTCGTATATTTCAACTCCTTTAGAAAGTCTTAATTTTAGAATGATATACTCTTTCATAAGTGAAAGTTGGTCTAATTCTTCAGTTTCAACAACTATATTTTTATTATTTTTTATTCCATCAATATATTTATCTATATTTGAAGTATTTCTGTATCTTTTTAAATTAAAAAACGATGAAGCATTAACTCCAAATCCTATATATTTTTCTTGATTCCAATAACAAAGATTATGCTTTGATTCAAATCCTGGATATGCATAATTAGAAATTTCATATTTAACAAATCCATTATCTTGTAATCTTTTGTTTAATTCTTCACGCATTTTATATTCTTCATCCTCATTACAAAGTGATACAAATCCCTCTTTAAGCAAAAAATCAAGTCTTGTATTTTCATGGACTTCCAAGTTATATACCGATATATGCTTTATATTAAATTCATCTTTTAATTTTATTACACTATTTAATGTTTCTTTAAAACCAGAAAGATTTAATCCAGGAAGAGGATAAATTAAATCTACAGATATGTTTTTAAAACCTACAGCATTTGCATTTTTTAGGACCTCTTTAAAATCATTAAAGGTATGAAGTCTCCCTATATTTCTAAGAATTTTGTCATGAGTAGATTGCAAGCCAATGCTTAGTCTATTTATTCCTAAATTATAGTATTTTTCTAATTTATCTAAAGAGGCACTATTTGGATTTATCTCAATAGTAATCTCCTTTATTTCTTTTTCATCTGTAACAAATAGTTTTAAAGTATTAAGTATTTTTTCAATATATTCCGCTTTTATTAATGATGGTGTGCCTCCGCCAAAATATATTGTTGATATGTTGTATTCACTTAATATTTCTGCATTTTGTAATATTTCAAGGCATACAGTATCTATATATTCTTGAATTAAATTTTCTTTATTTTCATAAGATACAAAATCACAATAAAAACATTTTTTCTTACAAAATGGAATATGTATATATATCCCTATATTTTCTCTCATTTTTTTCACCTGTGTAAATATATCATATAACTTTAATATGTTCAATGGCTATTTGACATAAGTTTTAAAAAATTAAGAATAATTCTTAATCTTAAGAAATACTTTGTATATTACGATATTTATAACGGAGTGATAGATGACAAATATTATTTTACATCACTTAAAAGTGAGAATTTCTATGTTGTATTTAAGTTTTCACCTATCTCTAGGCCACTCTTTTCTTTAACGGCCGTTGTTCTCTCGACCATTATTCATCGCAATTTCTTGAATTTGAGTACCTCTTATATTTTGTATTTTTTTTATTGCTAAGACATATATTGTTATAGTTTATAAAAAGATGATATAAAAGGTGATCTAATGAAAAAATTTAAAACTTTTGTAATAAATACAGTAATATTATCTATTGCCTCCTTAATTATGAATATGGTTGGTATGGGATTTAGTGTATATATTTCTAATAAAATTGGGACTGAAGCTTTAGGAGTTTATCAATTAATAATATCTATATATACATTTGCAATTACACTTGCAACATCAGGTATATCAATAGCAGTAACTCATTTAGTATCTGAAAAGCTTGCTTTAAAAGAATACTCAGAGGTAAAAAAAATAACAAAACAGTCTGTAGTTTTAAGCTTTTTTATGGGATGTTTTGCAATGATTATCTTAATACTTTGCTCAGAATTTTTAACAACTAAATTCTTACATTCTAAGATATCACCAAATTCATTAATTTTAATTGCAATAAGCCTTCCTCCACTTGCTGTATCTGCAAGCGTTAATGGATATTTTTCTGCTGTTACAAGAGTAATTAAAAGTGCTTCGGCAAATTTTATAGAACAATTCTTTAAAATTATAATATCTATCTACTTTTTTAATATGATACTTCCTTCCTCACTTGAAAATGCATGCCTATCTCTTGTTTTAGGTTCACTTTTATCTGAGTTTATTTCATTTATATATCTTATGCTTATGTATAAAATTGATAAAAAAAGATATAAAGAGGTTAGAAATAAAAACAAAACATACTACAAAGAAATAATAAAAATATCATGCCCTGTTGCTATAACATCATATATAAGATCAGGTCTTTCAACTTTAAAGCAAATTATAATTCCAATTAGACTTGAAAAATCAGGTATATCTTGTGAAGTTGCATTATCACAATACGGAATGATTACCGGTATGGTTATGCAATTAGTATGGTTTCCTTGTCTTTTTATAAATGTATTTGCAGGACTACTAATACCTGAATATTCAAGGCTTAATGCCTTAAATAGCAAAAAAAGAATAAATAATGTAACGACTAAAATATTTAAATTTACATTGCTTTTTTCAGTTTTGATTTTTGGAATATTTTTTACTTTTGCAGATGAACTTAGTATGGCTATATATAGCAAAATGGAGGTCGCAGAATATATCAAAATTATCGCACCATTAGTTTTAATTATGTATATAGATAATGTCGTTGATGGAATGCTTAAAGGATTAAATAAACAAGTAGCTGTTATGAAATGTAACATTTTAGATCTATTTATTAGTATAATACTTATGTATATTTTACTTCCTATATATGGAGTATATGGTTATATTATTGTTCTTTTTACAAGTGAAATATTAAATGGAACTATTAGTATTATTCAACTTATAAAAGCAACAAATGTGAAGTTAGATATTGTATCTATTCTTTTAAAGCCACTTTTATGTATATTATTATCTAACATCGCAATTAGATATCTTTCTTTTTCATATAATGGAAAAGTAATTTCTTTAGTATATGGAATACTAATATATGTTTTAATATATATTTTTCTTTTGTTTGTTACGTCTACATTTACAAAAAAAGACTTAAAGCTGTAATTTACATTAATAGTTATACATCATTTAGAATATTAATAGATCTTTTATCATATTATTTTTTAAGGAGTGTGATATGAATGAATCCATTTGAATTAAAACCTATGGATATAAACAAAAGTATTAAAAATTGGTGTGAACTTTATCCCAAATCATATAATATATGTGAAATAAGTCCATACACAAAAACTAGAATTGTTCTTATGAATGGAACGGAATTTGAAGCTGTAAAATTTTCTCATCAGTTTTCAAGAAATTGTAATAATAATGATTTAAGACGTGAACTTGCTCTATTAAGAAATATTGAACAGCAGCAACAAAAGAAAATAAGTAATTTAAAGCCTAAAAAAGAAACACTACTTGAACATACAATAACTTACGAACAATTAGCTGTTGATCTTACTGCAAGACTTGCACAACGTGATCCAGATCAAAATGTTGTAAATGCTCTTAATTTTGCACTTTTAGAAGATTTTGATCATTTATACCGTTATTCTGACTTACTTGAAATGGAATATGGAATACTACCAGAAAAATTAGTTGGTAGATATACAGAAATAATGCCAGGAAGACCTACTATAGCACATCATAGATATCCTTTTGATAATGTAAAATGTGCTACTAATTACAAGGATGCAGATTTAATTACAAAACTTGACATTGCAATAATTACAGCTGCAGAACAACAAACTATGAATTATTACATGAATATAGGTGCTTTTTATTCTTCTGACCTTGGACGTAAATTATATCAAGAAATTGGTATGGTTGAAGAAGAACATGTAACTCAATACGAAAGTTTAATGGATCCTAATATGTCATGGCTTGAAAATTTACTTATGCATGAATATACTGAATGTTATCTATATTATTCTTGTATGATGGATGAAACAGATCCTTGTATAAAGAAATTATGGGAGTGCTATTTTGAATTTGAAGTTGCTCATCTTCATAAATCGGCAGAGCTGCTAAAAAAATACGAAAATAAAGAATGGCAAGAAGTTATATGTGATGGTACTTTCCCTGAACTTCTAAAACTTGGGCCTAACATTGAATATGTAAGAAGAATACTTGAAAAAACTGTAAGCTATACTTCTGTTAGGGAAGATTATTTGTTACTTGAAGATATTCCGGATAATTTTGAATTTTTTATGTATCAAGATATTGTAAATAACAATGTAAATCAAGTTCCAAGTCACATGGTTATTAATGAATACATTAGAAAACATGGTTGTGATTATAGATTTGAGGTTGATGAGAATCCAATAAGATTATTACGTGATAGAAGATGTGACAATACTTGCGTTGGAAGATATCCAATGAAAAAATGCGAAGTAATGCAAAAAAAGAATTGTGATTGCTAGACTAACAATTATATATATGATATAATTGTCTAGCAAAGGAGGAAGTAAATATATGAAAAAGTATGGGAAAATTTCAAAGGGAATTTTAATTTTAATAATTGTTATTTGCGTTTTGGCTGTATTAGTTGCCTCAGCTGTTGGAGTATATTTTTTTGATAAACAAAACAAAATAAATCAAGAAAAAATATTAGATGATGTTACAACATCAATGCATACATCAACAAACTTTGATAAAGAAATAAAAACTACTGGAAATTTTGCTAAAGTTGAAAAAGCATTAAAAGAGTATTATGTAGAATATATAAATACTTCTAGTGATTTATTATCAATATACTCTAAAAATTTACTTGGAAATTCGCTAACAGCTTCAAATATTTCAAGTGATGGTCCTGAATTTATTAAATCAAAGGAAAATATTAAAAATATAAAAGAGTCTGAAAATTCAATGTTTGTAAAATATGATGAATTGATTTCAGATGAATATATAAATTCAAAAGCTGATGAACTTAATTTATCTGAATACTATTCTAATCTATTTATTTCAAAATTAAATAATAATTTAAAAGTTAAAGAGGATGTTACAACTTTAAAAGAAGTTGTAGCTGAATATGATAAATGGTTAGACAAAATAAACAATATTTTTGATTTTTTAAATAAAAACAAGCAAAACTGGAAAATAAGTGGAAACAATGTTATGTTTACAAATGCTAATCTTGTTTTTGAGTATAATTCAATGATTACAGATTTAAAATCACAAGAATCTATTCTTAATGCAAAATTAAAAAATATAAAAAGTTCTAAATAATATAGAAATTGCCCCGTTATTATACAGGGCAATTTCTATATGTTATTTGCAATTTCAACGATTTTATCTAATCTATGTTTCAATCCAGATTTTGTAAGTTTATTTTCTACATTTGTTTTACTTGCAATAAAAGCTAAGCTTTTATCTGGATACTTTTCTCTTAATTGAGCTACATATTTTAATTTTTCTTCTAGTCTATCATATTCTCCACATTTCTTTAAATTCTTGATTGCTTCTAATTGTTTTACACTGCTTGCAATCGTTTTTGATAAGTTAGCTGTTTCACAATTTATTGTTCTGTTTATATTATTTTTTACTTGCTTTTCAACACGTATTTGTTCAAATTTTAGAACTGAGTTGTTTGCTTCAAGAAGTCCTAAAAATGTTGCAATCTGATCTGATTCTTTTATATAAATTACATAATTATTAGAATTTTTTCTTTTTAATATTTTAGGAGTAAATTCAAGTACTGATAATATATCATATATATATTCTGTACATGCTTTATTTTTAAATGATATTTCAAGATGATAGTCTAAAGAGGGATTTACAACACATCCTGAACTTAAAAAAACTCCTTTTAGTACATATTTTATTTCATCTTCGTTTAATTTGGAAATATCAAAAAATTGACTATACTCATCTTTTAAGTCATTTTTTCTATTTGTCTGAGTAAGCATTTCTCCAAAACTTTCATATTTTATTTTATCCAATTTTTTAGTGTTTTTTTCTATGCTATTTAAAATTTCATTTTTTATTTCTTCTGAAAACGACATATAACCACCCTATCATTTCCACCATAATCTTTAATACTCTCAATAATACTATATTCTTTATATTTTTTTATCTCTAATTGTATTTTATTTAGCTGATCGTATCCTATTTCAAATATGATTATTCCTTTATCGTTTAAATACTCTCTTGCATCTTTTAATATTTTTCTGTAAAAATTCATTCCATCTTTTCCACCATCTAAAGCCAGTACTGGTTCCTTTTTTACACTTTCATCAAGTGTTAAAACTACATCAGAATTAATATATGGTGGATTCGATACTATCATATCATATTTTATATTTGAATCCTTTAATTTAGAAAATAGATCAGATTTTATTATATTGCACTTATCCTCTACCCCATTTTCTTTTATATTTTTAGATGTAACTAAAAGGGCTTCTGCAGAAATATCTATCAAATCGACGTGTTTTATATTAGAATTTTTTGCAATTGATATTCCAAGGCAACCACTTCCTGTACACACATCAAGCATTGTATTACAATTTTCATTATCTATATACGATATTGCTTTTTCTACTAATATTTCACTATCAACTCTTGGAATTAAAACATTACAATTTACAAAGTATTTTTCTTTATAAAAATTTGTATAACCTATAACATATGCAATGGGTAAATTATCTTTATACAATTTATTTAACATTATATTTGCCTTTATTTGTTCGTTATAATTTAATGTTATACTATCCATATTAGTAAATATTTCGTTAGAATTTATATCTTTTATTGAGGAAAATATTAATATTGCATCTTTAATTTCAAAAACTTTTTTTGTTTTTTTATTATATGATAAATAGTTTTTTATAAATGTATTAATTGTTATTTCTTTATTTCCATTAATACACCCAAATAACGTATATATTGCAAGTTCAATTTTGTCATCACTTGGTTCTCTTGTAGTTATGAATTGGATAGACATTGCAGGATAAGCAAGAAATTTTAAGAAGTTTGGTAAATATTCTGTATACATTATTAATTCATAAGAAAAGCCTGCCAAAAACGGTAATAGAGCTACTTGTATAATAGTTTTAAATATTAGATTGTTTGATGGAATAATCATAGTTATTGCAATTATTAAAATAAATAGATAAACTACAAAGTTTCCACCACATCTTGTATGAAACCTTGAATATTTTTTTACATTTTCTACAGTTATATTCTTTTTTTCTAATTTTTCATATGCATTAGCTACTTTATGCTCAGCTCCGTGATACTCAAATAAAGTTTTTAGAGAGTCAATTTTTGCAAGTAGTAATAGATATATAACAAAAGCACACGTTTGCATAATTGCCTGCGATATATTACGTATATTTACTGAAAGGATTTTTGATATAAAATTCGGTATTGCAGCAACTAAAACAAGAATAAGAGTAATTGATATTATATACGCACTTACTACTTCAAACTTATCAATTTCAACTTTTTCCTTTGAATTTTTTTCTAATATTTCCTGAGAAGATTTAAGTACATACGGTACTGATGATGCAATCATATTTTTCATACTTATTATTCCACGTATTATAGGTACATCATATATTGTAAATCTATCTTCGTCAATGTTATTTTGACGTTCATTAATTTCCACATAAACGTTATTGTTATTATCTACTCTACCTACAGCTTCTCTTTTTTTATTTCTTAACATTAAGCCATTAAATAAGGCCATTCCTCCAACTTTCTCTTTTCTTTTCTTCATATAATTTCTCCAAAAAATAAAAGGGTACCCAAAAGCACCCTATCTAATCTTTAAATTAAGCTTTTTTCCCATATTTTTCCATGAATTTAGCAGCTCTTCCTTGACTAGACATAGCTTGCTTTTGACCAGTGAAAAATGGATGACATTTACTGCAAGTATCTACTTTCATATCTTTTTTTGTAGATCCTACTTCTATAACGTTACCACAAACACATTTAATTTGTGTTTTTTCATAATTTGGTTGTATATCTTTTTTCATATCTATTCACCTTCCTATATATCAAGTAATTAAATTTACTAATATATTTTAGCATATATTTTTATAAAAAACAAGACTTTGAGTAATATTTGTAAAAAATATTCCAATACTCAAATTTATATACATGATATATAGGTATTTAAATTATATCATAATGGTAGTACAAATAAACTAAACAATATATATAACATACAATATATAAAGGAGGTGAAATATGAAAAATATATATTATAACAATTATATTCCAAAACAAATGCTGAATAAATTTTTATGCTGTTATCCTAGTAAATTACATATAAACAACTCACACTATGTAACGGGAAAAGATTTAATTTTCTTTTCAAAGCTTATGTGTGTTGAAAATGAATTAACTAATATTACTGGTTGCTGTAACAATTTATGTTGCAATATAAAAAGCCTTTTTAAAAGATGATAGATATTTTTGTCGAAATATTGTTTTTTTGCAAAAACTATGTTATACTTTTTGATAGTTAACGATATTATATTATAAGGTTATTCAGGGGGAAGAGTATATATGAGAAAATTTGTTGTAAAAGGTCCTTGTAAATTAAAAGGCGAAGTGACAATTTCTGGTGCAAAAAATGCTGCTGTAGCCATTATTCCAGCTACCTTACTTGTAAAGGGAAAATGTCACCTTGAAAACGTTCCGAATATAAGTGATATAAGAGCGTATTATGAGATATTAGAGTCTTTGGGCTCTAATATTGATCATATTTCAGATAATGAAGTAATAATAGATAATTCAAATGTAAATTCTGCCATTGCTTCATATGAACTTACAAGTAAATTTAGAGCTTCATATTATTTACTTGGTGCATTACTTGGAAGATTTGATAATGTACAAATCAGCTTACCTGGTGGATGTAATTTAGGAGCAAGACCTATAGATCAACATATCAAAGCATTTGAAAGCCTTGGTGCAACTGTTGAAGTAAAAAGTGGTAATGTTTATGCAAATAGAAAAGAAAGACTTAAAGGAAATAACATATTTTTAGATGTTGTAAGTGTTGGAGCTACAATGAATGCAATACTTGCGGCAACACTTGCAGAAGGAAATACAACAATTGAAAATTGTGCTAAAGAACCACATGTTGTTGATCTAGCCAACTTCTTAAATTCTATGGGAGCAAATATAAAAGGTGCAGGAACTGATACAATAAAAGTTACAGGAGTTGATAGTCTACAACAAAAATCTAGCTATTCTATTATTCCTGATCAAATTGAAGCTGGTACATTCATGGTCGCTGCTGCAGTTACAAAAGGTGATGTTTTAATAAAAAACTGTATTCCAAAACATTTAGAACCAATTACTTCAAAATTAATTGAAGCTGGTGCAACTGTTGAAGAACATTCTACATCTGTAAGAGTAAAAATGGATAAAACTCCAAAAGCATTTAGTGTAAAAACAATGCCCTATCCTGGTTTTCCAACTGATATGCAACCTCAAATATGTATTTTACTTACAATTTGTGATGGAACCGGCATTATTGTTGAAAGTATTTGGAGTTCAAGATTCCAATATACAGATGAACTTGCTAAAATGGGAGCAGATATTTCTGCACACGGTTCTACAGCCATTGTAAAAGGAGTTGAAAAATTATATAGTGCACCTGTTCAGGCTCATGACTTAAGAGCTGGTGCTGCTATGATAATTGCCGGCTTAATTGCAGAAGGTACAACAGAAGTATATAATATTGAACATATTTTGAGAGGATATGAAAATATTGCAATGAAATTTAATAATCTTGGTGCAGATATTAAACTTATAGATGATAATTCTATGCAAGGTGAGAATAATGCTTAATATTCATCCTCTTTATAGTTCTAGCTCTGGAAATATGTTCCATATTGGAACTGAAAAAACAAATATACTATTAGACGTGGGTGTCTCATACAAGGCAATTAACGAGGGCTTAAAACAAATTGATAAAAGTTTAATGGATACATCTGCTGTTTTAATAACTCATGAACATGTTGATCATATTAAAGGTTTATCCCTTCTTTGTAGGAAAAATAATATTCCTATATATGCTTGCGGAAAAACTGCCCAATATTTAAAAGACATGCTAAATGATAAAAATATACCAGCAGATATATATTGTGTAAATTACGGACAACCTTTTAAAATAAAAGATATGGAAATTACACCTTTTGAAACATCACACGATGCTGTATGTCCATGTGGCTATAACATTATAACTGGCAATGAGAGTTTAACTTACGCTACAGATCTTGGATATGTTTCAGATGAAGTATTTGAATATTTAAAGAATGCAAATTATATTGTACTTGAAGCAAATTATGATAAAACCATGCTTGATTTTGGTAAATATCCTTATCCACTAAAACATAGAATAAAAAGTTTAACTGGCCATTTATCTAACGATGATGCAGCTATGACAGTTGCAAGACTTGCTAACATGGGTAAAGATAACTTTTTATTTGCTCATCTTAGCCAAAATAATAATAATCCAGATATTTTGATTAATACATTAGAAGATGAGCTTATTAAAAAAGATATTCCTCTTTCAAACGTTAATTTAAATATTGCTTCGAAAACTCTTTCTTGTGAGGTATATAATATATGATAAATATTAAAATAATGTGTGTTGGTAAAATTAAAGATAAAAATCTTTTGAGTCTTATAAATGAATATCAAAAAAGAATTTCAAAATATGCAAAACTTGAAATTATTGATGTTGAGGATGAAAAAATTCCATCTTTCCTATCTAGTATGGATATGGAAAATATTAAAGAAAAAGAAAGTAACAAAATAATAAATAAATTAGAGAAATTAAATAAACCATACATTATAGCTTTAGATTTATCTGGAAATGAACTAACATCGCCTGATTTTTCAGATAAAATTCAAAATATAGCTTTAAATGGATACTCAACAATAGTATTTTTAATTGGTGGAAGCTTAGGAATGTCAAGCAAGCTTATACAAATGTCCAATTATAAGGTGTGTTTTTCAAAGCTTACATTCCCACATCAATTAATTAGGTTATTTTTACTAGAACAAATTTTTAGGGCATTTAAAATTTCAAATAATGAAACTTATCATCATTAAAAAATATAAATTGAATAGGAGGTTAAAATGAAGTCCACAGGAATTGTTAGAAAAGTTGATGAACTTGGAAGAATAGTTCTTCCATCTGAACTTAGAAAAAGTCTTGGAATTGAAGTAAAAGATTCACTTGAAATATATACAAGTGGTGATTCTGTTATACTAAAAAAATATCTTCCTGCTTGTGTATTTTGCGGTGAAGCCAATGATATTATAACATTTAAAGGAAAAAATATTTGCAAAAACTGTTTAAGACAAGTTTCTAAATAATATTAAAAATAATAAAAAGGAGTGTAACTACTCCTTTTTTACTATTTTAGCAGGTATTCCAACAACTGTACAATTATCTTCGACATTATGTAATATAACTGAATTAGCACCAATTTTTACGTTGTAACCAATTGTTATATTGCCCAGTACTTTGCTTCCACATCCAACCATAACATTATCTTTTAATGTTGGATGTCTTTTAGCTTTATCCTTTCCCGTCCCCCCTAATGTTACTCCATGATAAATTGTACAATTATCCCCTATAACTGTCGTCTCACCTATTACAATTCCCATTCCATGATCCATAAATAACCTACTTCCTATTTTAGCTCCCGGATGAATTTCAATACCAGTTTTAAATCTTGATCTTTGAGAAACAAATCTTGCAAGGAAAAAAAGTTTATGCTGGTATAAAAAATGTGCTATCCTATGATCAACTATAGCACGAAATCCAGGATATAGTAAAATAATAGAAATTAATGATCTTGCAGCTGGATCTTTATCTTTAATATTTTTTGCATCTAAATATAAGTTCTTTAGGAAAAGAAAAAAACATTTCATTTATATCACCTATTTCTGGCTATATATTATTATATGAAATGTTTAAATATAAGTTACATATTAATTCTATCTATACTTACAGGCATATGTGTTAAGTCATCTGTTTTTACAATAAGTCCGTTTAAAAATGCTTCATTTTGACTACACTCATATTTTGCATAAGCTCCTTCAACAAATCTTTTTAAGGCGACTTCTTTTTTAAGACCGATAACACTATCTTTAGGGCCTGTCATACCAATATCAGTTATATACGCAGTGCCATTTGATAAAATTGTTTCATCTGATGTTGCAACATGTGTATGTGTACCAAAAACACAGGTAACTCTACCATCAAGGAAATATCCCATAGCTATTTTTTCTGCAGTTGCTTCGGCATGAAAATCAATGAAAATATAATCTGCTCCAGCCTTTTTTACTTCTTCTATTTGAGATAAGATACATTTAAAAGGATCACTAGTATTTTTTTCTAATATATCACCCATTTCAGCTTTACCAATCAAATTAATTACCCCAATTTTTTTACCATTTTTTTCTTTTACAACATTATTATTACCATTTAAATTAGTTATATTAGCAGGAATTAATAAGTCTTTAAAATTTATATATTCACTTGCCATCTCTTTTCTATAATAAACATGATTTCCCATTGTAATAACATCTGCACCACAAGCTTTTATTTTATCATACTCTTGTTTTCTAAGTCCTTTTCCATTAGCAGAGTTTTCGCCGTTTACAATGCAAAAATCTATGTTATTTTTTTTAATTAAATTTGGAAGCTCTTTTTGTAATTTTTCCACTCCACTTTTTCCCACGACATCTCCAATAATTAAAAAATTCATTTTTCTCTCCTTTATTACTTCTATTTATCTTTCTTTGTTTGGATATAATATGTTATTTCAGCTAAAATATTATCTGGTGTAAATTTACTAAAAAATCTAGCAAGTTTTATTGTAAATCCTGGTACAATAACAAGTTTTTTCTTAAACATCATATCCACAGCATATTTTGCAACATATTCACTTGATAATGGCCTTACTGCAAATTTTACACCTGCAATGCTATTGAAATTTGTATTTACAGGTCCGGGACATAGTACACTAACAGATACTCCTGATTTACTTTTCTTTAACTCTTTTCTTATAGCTTGCGTCAATTTTACCACATATGACTTTGATGCATAATATGAACTCATAAGTGGTCCTGGCATAAAACCTGCAATAGAGCCAACATTTAATATATATCCTGCATCTCTTTTTTTCATATCTTTTAAAAATAATTTAGTCAAAATATCACATGCAAGTATGTTTACATTAATCATTTCAATTTCTTTATTCATATCTAAAATATCAAAATTGCCATACATTCCAAATCCTGCATTATTTATTAAAACATCAATGTTTTCATCTTTGAAATTTTCATATAACTTTACACAATTATCTACAACAGATAAATCCATACAAACAATTTGGACATTTGTTTTTATTTCTTCTTTTAAATTTTCTAATGCTTGCCTGTTTCTTGCTACTACTATTATATCATAGCCTCTTTTTGCTAAATACTTTGAAATCTCATATCCTATACCAGATGAGGCACCTGTAACTAAAGCTTTCATATATACCCTCTCTTCATGTATATTATATCATCAAAAAAAATATAAGTAAATAATATTACTTATATTTTTTCTTAGATTTTATTTAAAATCATCTAGTTAATCTATATAATTTAATTCTTAAAGTCAATATAAAATTATGCTTTACTTCCTTTCTGACATCTATTTCCCATACTGTCTATTATTTCATTATCTTTATATACATCAACAATTTCACAATTATTTGAACACCCATTGCATTCTCTGCCTATAGTTTTAAAGGAGATATCTTTTAAATTAAAATTAAAATCTAATTTTGATTTACTCTTATTAGCCTTTTTGGATAAAATTGCTATTCCCAATGCACCCATAAGATGTGAATCTTTATCAACATAAATTTCCTTGTTTAACGTTTTTTTAAAAGCTTCAACTACACCCACATTTTTGCTTACTCCTCCTTGAAAAATTACTTTATCTTCAATCTTTTTTCCTTTTGCTAAGTTATTTAAATAGTTGTTTACAACAGCCTCACAAATTCCAGCTACTATATCCTCTTTACTATGCCCAATTTGTGCTTTATGTACGAGATCTGATTCAGCAAAGACTGTACACCTTGCAGCTATTTTAGAAGGATTTTTTGACTTTAATGCTATATCGCCTAAATCTTCAATTTGTACCCCAAGTCTCTTTGCTTGTGAAGATAAAAAAGCTCCTGTACCTGCTGCACATAATGTATTCATTGCATAATCAACTACAACACCATTTCTAATTATAATAATTTTAGAATCCTGTCCACCTATTTCAAGTATTGTTTTTACATCAGGATATCGTGATAACGTTCCAATAGCATGTGCTGTAATTTCATTCTTTACCAAATTTGCATTTAATATTGTTCCAATTAAATTTCTAGCAGACCCCGTTGTGCCAATACCATAAATATCAGGATCTATATTTTTACTATCTAAACTATTTTTTAAACTTTCTATAATCTTTTTAGTTGCTTCAATTGGACTTCCTTCAGTCCATGAATACTCACTTGCAACTATGTTATTATCTAAGTCAATTACAACTCCTTTAGTGGATATAGAACCTATATCTATTCCTATGTAATATTTATTGTTCATTTAATACCCCCTTAATATTATTATTACTTGACTCTAAATTTTCTCTTTTCATAGAAAGCATATCATAAAATGCCTCCAGTCTTGTATTTACACCAGTATCACTATTTTGTGTATCAAAAGTCAAATACATAATTGGAATGTTATAATCTCTGCTTATTTTTTGAAGAATAGGAACAGCATTTTCTTCAGGTGTACATCCAAATGGCTTTATATGTATAATACCATCATACCCTTTTTTAGCAAGTTCAATAGCATGTGCTACACTTGTTGTACCATCAGCCCCCAGTTCATACTTTATATATTCACTCGAATTTTTAATGAGTTTTTTCATCTCAAAAGGCTTTTTAACCATTAAATATGTTATTGTAGTATATCTTTTTGTAGCTGCACCTAAATCATTTAATTTTCTTTCTATATTATCCGAAGAAAATTGCTCCATAGATGTAAAGAGTTCACCAATTATACCAATTTTTATTTTTTTATTTTTTTCATCTTTCGATATAACTTTCACTGATTTTAGTTTATTTAAATATATATTTTTTATTTTTAGTAATTCTCTAAGATTTTTTACATTTTTTAATTTAATTAAAAATTTTTTGTGAAGTAAATTAAATTCTCCTTTTTTTAATTCATATGCTAAATTTTTTCTCATATAATCTTCAAATTTATCCAAATAATATGCAATTACTGCAGCAACACAAAATCTATATATAAATTTAAAAAATGAAAGTTTTGGATTTATTTTCTTAAACTTATTATATACTCTAAATGGTTTTATTCTTCCCATATCTACAAGTGTTATATAATCAAATTGATATCCAAGATCTTCTAATATTTGCTTTTGAAGCTCCGAATAATATCCGTACTTACATCCTCCCCCAGCCTGTACAAGTACGTTGGCACCATTTTCTAATGACTCTATAAAATTACCAACATTATATTTAAAAGGAAGACAAATAAAATCTGGACTATGATATGCTCCATATTCAATTGTTGATTTTGACATTTTTTTGGGAATCATTATTCTTGTATTATTTTTATCAATTATATTTGACAGCCAGTTATATATGGGCACATAATAGTTACCTATATGTGGAAAGCTGACAATATACTTAAATTTTTTATTAGTTAAATTATCCAATTACTTTTTCATCCCTTTCTTTCATATTTAAAATATCTACAAAACTTTCAATTCTTGTTTGTAGCCCTGCATCTGCATCCTGTTCATCTAATACTATATTTATATATGGAACATCTTTTATTTTTCTCATTGCAAGTTCATTAACAAGAGAGTCTGTGCCACAAGGAAAAACTGAAAGATAAACAATTCCATCAATATTATTCAAATTTGAATATATTCCATTAAGCAAATTTTTACTTGATTTCCAAAATATCGTTTCAGATATATTTTTATACTCATATTTCTTGTTTTTTACTATTTTAAAAAATTTAGGATTTTGCATTGAAAATTCATTAATATTTGCAAATATAACGTTTACATTTTGCCTTTCCAATAATTTTGTAATTTTTTTACCTAATATACTATCATAAGCAATATATGGATGAGCAACTAAAATTACTCTCTTTTTAGAATCTTGTTTATTTATTTCTTTTAACTGTTCATCTAGTTTTTTCTTATCATATAATTTTTGATCCTTTCTTGCCATTAAATATGCGTGTATACATTCTGGAACTTTTTTATTTATTTTTTTTCCAAGTTTTAAAAAAGCTTTTAATTCTGTACTATTTTTTCCATAATCTATATTTAATGTTAAAAAATTAGCATTAAATATATTATTGCATATATCATAAAGGGCAAATAATTTAACACAAGTTGTTTGATTATTTTCAAATGTACAAAGTCTAGGTATAAAAATATAATCTATTTTTTCATTTTTCATTCTATCTACTAAGTTAGCAACGTGTCCTATAAATATTTTACTTGCAAGACATGATTCACTAAGTGAATATTTAACTCCATTACTTAATATATCTGGACTTGTTTTTTCACTAAATACTACTTCAATGTTAAGATATTTAAAAAAATTCACAAAAAGAACAGGATATTCATATATACTAAGGCCTAACGGAATTCCTATTTTCATAATAAATTTCATTCCTTTCTCTCTTCACACAAAGGCACACATAAGTAGTCCCTTGAGGCTGTAAACTATCACATATAATCAATCTTATAGAAATATTAATCAATTTCTTATTGATTAATTCCCTTAGTTGTACAATAAATCGCACACTGTGGATTTATTTTTATATTTTTTGCAACCACTTTATTATCTGGTTTTAAGTGGCTCAAATCACAGATTTTTAATTTAATTATTATTAACATGTTATTTTTTTACCAATCAATGTTTTATTAATTTACTTGCTTACATTATTAGAAACTTTGTTGTAAAGATTCATTGCAAAAACTTATTTATATAATCAAATAATATATTGGCGTTGATATATTAAAGTCTAAACATAATTTCTGTATTATACAGAATATAGTTAAAGTTATTGCTGCTGAAAACTTATCTTTTGAAAACAATGGTGAAGGGAAAATACGGTTCTATCATCTTGAATATTCTATTATGAATACATCAATGATTATTTTAAGATATACACAAATTTTTTATGATTATTACCTTAAGAAAGGTTCCGAAGTTAAATGCCATATAGGCATATTTTATCTCATGTATACAAAAAATATTGAATTTTTTATATTATTCTACCTTCAAAAATTTACATTTTTGGAGAATGTTGGCATAGGATAAATTTCAATTACTAACAAAACATTAATAATTTCGATTTTAATATTAACTTTTAATAGTTAGTCACTTATAAATATTATTTCATGAAATTTCAAATTTATACTATGGAACAAAATTAACCTCGTTACTCCACCACTAAATACTTTTGTAATTAGTACTATTTTTAAAGATGTTATATATAAATTTTCACATACCCTGGATTTACAGTAAATACATGTAGACCGTATAGACCTCAAATAAAAAGCAAAGTTGAATGTGTTGCAAAATTAATGGACAGATTAAAAGTATATAATAAAAAAATTACTACAATAGAAGAACTAGATGAAATATTAAATAAGCTTAAAGATAAAATAAATATTGAGGAGATAAATTTTGTAGAAAAAGCCAAATGATAGATTAAAAGAAGAACAAAAGTATTTATTTTAAATGACACCAATAGATTGTATAAAACAATATTTCCGCCAAAATAAAGGCTAAAAAGTATCTAAATAATCAATGATTACATAAATATTCTGTTCCAATTAAATATATTGGTGAGTATCTCACAGTTAGTGAAAGTGGATATATTTTTAGAATGAAAGGATGAAAAACAATTAAAAACCAAGTAACTAAAATGGAAGTATTTACCATCTTAGTTACCAAAGTTATATTGAAATTTTTTATTAATTTTATTTTGAAAGTATTTATACCAAATAAATTGTGGAAAAACATTTTTATATTACTATTTACATGCATTTTCAATAATATTTTCTATAATATAAAAAATAGTTAGTAAACTGAAAATAGACAAACAAAATAGCCAGATAAGCTTGTATCTGACTATAATATTTATTTAGCTATATCTATAGCTCTACTTTCACGAATAACATTAACTTTTATTTGTCCAGGATAAATCATTTCCTTTTCAATTTGTTTTGCAACGTCTCTTGCAATTATAACCATAGATGCATCATCTATCTCTTCTGGTTTAACTATTAATCTTACTTCTCTACCGGCTTGAATAGCATAGGATTTTTCAATACCTTTGTATGAATTACATATTTCTTCAAGTTTTTGTAATCTTTTAATATATGTACTTACAGTTTCTCTTCTTGCACCAGGTCTTGAAGCTGAAACAATATCACCAATCTGAACAAGAACTGCTTCTATTGTTTTGGGTTCTGTATCCCCATGATGAGCTTCCATTCCAAAGATTACTTCTTCTTTTTCATGATACTTTTTCAGTAAATCAATTCCAAGGCTAACATGTGTTCCCTCAACATCATGATCAAATGACTTACCAATATCATGAAATAAACCTGCTCTTTTGGCTATTGTAGGATCCATACCAAGTTCTATTGCAAGTGTCCCTGCAATATTGGCAACTTCTATAGAATGATTCAAAACATTTTGACCATAACTAGTCCTATATTTTAATTTACCAAGAAGTTTAACTAAATCAGGATGTACATTTATAACACCTGTTTCAAAAAGAGCTCTTTCTCCTTCTTCTTTTATAGTAGACTCAACTTCAGATTTAGCCTTTTCAATCATTTCCTCAATTTTACCTGGATGAATTCTTCCATCAGCAATTAATCTTTCTAAGGCAATTCTTGCAACTTCACGTCTAATAGGATCGAAACTTGATAAAACAATAACATCTGGGGTATCATCTATTATGAGATCAATTCCAGTTAAAGTTTCTATTGTTTTTATATTTCTTCCTTCTCTACCAATTATTCTACCTTTCAACTCATCATTTGGAAGTGAAATGGTGGTAACCGTAGCTTCAGACGTATGATCTGTTGCACACTTTTGAATTGCACCAACTAGCATTTGTTTTGCTTTTTTTTCAACAGTCTCTTTTGCTTTATCTTGCTCAGAACGAATGAACGCTGCAATTTCTTGTTTCATATCATCATGTAGTTTTTCCATCATTTCTGCTTTTGCCTGATCTACAGTCATTTTGGATATTTTGCAAAGTTCCTCTAATTCTCTTTCCTTAGCTTTTTCAAGATATTTTTCCTTTTGTTGCAATTCATCACTTTTCTTTATAATATTATTTTCTTTTTCTTCAATTAACGCTGCTCTTTTATCAACCAAATCTTGCCTTTGATTAATTCTATTTTCTATATCTTGCAATTCTTTCTTTCTGTAACGTGCATCTTTTTCGAATTCATCTTTTTTCTTCATCATTTCATCTTTAGCCTGTAAAATAACTTCTTTTTTTGTTCTTTCTGCATCTTTTTTACTATCTTCTATAATTTTCTTTGCTTGTTCTTCAGCTGAATTAACAGTGGATTCAGCAATTTTTTTTCTATATGAAACTCCAATGTTAAAAAATAAAACAGCAGAGACTGCAAATACAATTACAGATATTAAAACCGTATATAACATTTTTTCTCCTCCTTAAATATTCTTTTTTCAATGTTCAAAACTATATATAAATATACATATTGGCGTATATATCTAAAGCCTTTATATAATTTTTCTATGCTATAGTCTAACATACAACATAAATTATACCCTAAAATTTATCAATACGCAATAGTAAATTAAAAAAATAAAAAAAAACTGAATTTATATTATTACTATTAAAACTATAATTAAATCAAAACTCAAAATTAATATTTATTAGCAATATAATATACATAATATTTTCTATATTATACTTAAAATCGATTTTTCCTATAATACAAAAACAATAGAAAAATTCATATTTCTACTGTTTTATTATTTTAAGTTTCCATTTGGCTTGCTAAAAAATTAGCAGCATTTTGAACCAATTTATATTCAACATTTGTAATTGGTTTATCATAATCTAATGAAAACATTATAACTGTTCCCACAGCATCTCCGTCACATATAATAGGTGCAATAATCTGTGATCTATACTTTAGTATACTATCTCCAATAATAATTGGCATTATTCTATCATCCTTCGTAGACCAAATAGCTCTATCTTCCATTACATTTAAAACATGTTCGCTAATTTCCTTGGCAATATATTCCTTCTTAGGAGCACCTGATACAGTAACTATGGTTTCAGTATCAGTAACACATACTATAAAATCAGTTGTCCTATTAAGAGTTTCGGCGTACTGTGTAGCAACTTCTAACATATCTCCCATAGTTGCATGTTTCCTTAAAATTATCTCCCCATCATTTTCAATATAAATTTCTAAAGGGTCCCCCTCCCTTATTCTTAAATTTTTTCTTATTTCTTTTGGAATAACAATCCTACCTAAATCATCTATTTTTCTAACAATTCCTGTAGCTTTCATCTTTAACCTCCTAAGTTGTAATTTAACAATATTATTATTAGTTATTAAATTGCATTTATACTTTTAAATTTAATAATTAAATTTCTCTTTATATAATTTTATATTAAAAATAAAAATATGTCATAGGAAATTTTTTACAGGAATTTATTAGCACTACATAAAGAGTGTACAATACAACTTTAAATGTATTATACACTCTTTTAGTATTAATGTCAACACAATTGCATTACTTTGCTAAATCATCAATAACTGCAGAAATATTATTTAATAACGCCCTTTTTAACAATTTATAATTACCTTTTTTTTCTAAATTATCCTCTTTTATAATAATGGATAATTTTTTTAAATTTCTAATATCACTTTTTAACAATCTTCTTTTTCTTTTATACCTAACTGTTAATATATTAATAAATCTATTCAAATCGTAGTTTGGTGTATCGCATAATTTTAAATATAAATTTTCCATGTCATACCTAGAAAATACAGGTATATCTTTATATTCTCCGGTAAATTGTTTGTAAAATTTAGGTAAATTATTAGGAAGATTTTTAAACAAATCACTTGCCTTATTTGCTGCAATTTGTTCAACAGTTTTTTCTTTTATTTTATAATACTCCTCTTTTATCTCATTAATATCCTTATCTTGTGTGTCAAATTCAGTTTCATCTTCTGAGAGAAGTTTTAACATTTCCATATCATTTATATGTTCTGTGGCCGAAATTTCCATACCAATAACAAAACAATTTTTTAGTTCCTCAACAGAACAAGTTATTAAGTTCATATTTATCAGCTGTTTATATACTGAAAACAACTTTACATACTCCCTAAATTCTACTTTTCCAAATTTAATTTCATTTAAAACCTTCTTCCATAAAAAATCAAAATCAAAATCAGAAAGTTTCCAATAATCACCATTTAATAATTTAAGATATTGTTTATCTTTAGTACCATTATTTTCAATTAAACTGTCTATAGCATTATCCATATTTTTTTTATACATTTTTTCATCCAAAACACGTGTCCTAATGTACATTTCTATAAACTTAAAAAATCTATATTTAATATTTGTATTAACAAAAAATTTGTTATCAAACTCTCTTAAATAGATTTGTTTTGTGTCATTTAAAATTTGAGATGTAAAAATTATAGATAAATATTCCTCATTATCTTCAATATTAATAAATTTTGAATTTGTTTTTATCTCATAAGAGATTGCAATTGTAAATTTTAACATAACTTTTAAAAGTTCATATGGTACATTCAAATAATCTTTTACAACATTTTCGTATATTTTTTCAAAATCATTTAATGCATGTTTTAAAATTCTTAAATTTCTACTTTCAGTTTTCAAAAATGTACTTTCAATAAGTGCATAATTTTTTTTATAAAACTCGTATAAAGAATAATTATATGTAAATTTATTTATCATTGATGTTAAAACATATTTATATTCAGCTTTAAATTCAAAAGTTTCCCCTATAAGCTTTTCCTTAATTCTTTGATATTCGTTAGATTTTTCAAAAAGAAAAGATACTTCTTTATCAAGCAAGTCCCTATAACTATCATCTTCAATAAATTTAGTTATATCAGTTATTGGTTTTTTATCAATTCTACCCTGTTTATCTAAAACATAAGTTGCAATCCATTTCTTAAAATCAATATTATCATTTTTAAACTTTATAGCAAGCTCCTCTTCATTACAAATAATTATTGTCTTAATTCCATCATGTTCAACAAAATTATTTATATATCCCAAAATATCAATAACATCTATATTTGCTCTTTCTAAATCGTCAAAGCATAATACCTTATCATCAACTGTAAATAATTTAGAGAAATCTACCTTATCAGAATTAAAATTCATGCTGCCAAATAAATTTGCCATATCCAGCCCCGTTTTTACATATTCAGGTATTGAATTACCTTTTTTATTATCTACAAACTTTTTTAAAGTTTTACTAAGCATTGGATTTGTTTCAATAAATAATTTTTTACTTATTTCTTCAAGGCTGTTGACTCCATAAAGTGAAATATATATCGTTTTATACTTCTTCCCTTCATTACTTATTTTTTCAATTTTATCCCTTAAATTATTATTCCAAAAATACGTTTTACCGCTTCCCCATTTACCATTCAACATTATTGCATAATCGGTATAGGGCTTTCTAATATAATCACATATAGCATTAATTAATTCATTCATCAAATCACCTCTAAATATATCTTCATTTTAGCATAAACAAAATAATTATTCAATATAATAAAAAAATTATATCGGTTATATTTTGACATTATGTAAAATATATGATATAATAAGAAAAAAATACAAAGGAGAATATTTATGAATATAAATACGGATGCTAAATTTTTTATTGACAATAGTTTGGATGCTACACAAGTTGCAGATAGACTTGCAACAACAATACTAACATTTAAATCTAATTCATTTATAATAGATTACAAAATTTATGAAATATTGAAATCTATTGCAACGATTGGAAATCCTTACATGTTACGTATTGAACATAAATACTTAAGATTTATACTGTATCTATCAATAATAGATAGTAATTTTTTATTAGTTGAAAAGTATGTAAGCTTAACAGATGACTTAAACCATTTTCATTTCTATGTAAAACCGGATAAAAATAATTTGATTAATCCTATTTTATTTACAATGAAATAAACAGAACACTATACCACTAACTACAAAAGTAGTTAGTGGTATTTTTAAAGATGTAGTATTTAAATTTTCATCTATCTCTAAGCCACTTTTTTCTTTAATGATCGCTATTCTCGGCCATTATCCATCACAATTTCTTGATTTGGAAACTTTTTTATATTTTCTGCTACACTTAGTGCTAGTAGATTACATGTTTTCATATGCTGCAAATACAAAACAAGAAATGATGTTCAAAGATAGAGCTTGGAAAAAATCCAATAAAATTATTATTAAAAGGGAACTAAATTTATTATAATTTTTCTGTTTAAAGTACAAAAACATCAGATATAATATCAGTTGTATTTATTTTATATAGACGATATATAATATGCACTCTTTCATATCTATTTTTTTATTCTCTAATATAATTTTTCGTTTTTTTATTCCATAGGCCCTTTTCGCTTGTATACATCTATTAATACAAAGTAGGGTGCTATATATAGAACAAAGATTTCTTAAAACTTCTTCAGAACATCCATATTTGTTTTCTTTTAAGATTACTTGCATTTTAATTTAAATTTACGATTATTTGAGTATATCAAATTTCCTTCATCATCTCGTTTAAAATTAACAGTTCTAAAAGATGAAGTCTCCAATATCATTGAAAAAATAGTTAAACTTTATATTTTGTTTAAAAATTTTTACAGTCCCTTTTTGTATATTAATTTTTCTTTAAGTCCTGTCATTCTATTTTTAGAATCAATATTATCAACCATATATTCTATCATTTTTTTACTTCCAACTATTACTAGCATTTTTTTTGCTCTTGTCATGGCTGTATATAAAAGATTTCTTGTAAATAGCTTTGGATACCCTGTATATAGAGGTAAAACTACATAATCAAATTCACTGCCTTGACTCTTGTGTATTGTAGTTGCATAAGCAAGTTCAAGCTCATCAAGTTCATCAAAATCATAGGATATTTCTCTTACATCATCAAACAATACTGTAAGTTCTTTATTTACATTATCTATTTTTTGTATATATCCAATATCTCCATTATATACACCTTCAATATTTTGCTTTGCTTCACCCTTAACGTCAAATCTTTTATCATAATTATTCTGGATTTGCATTACTTTATCTCCAACTCTATATATTCTATCTCCAACTTTTCTCTCCTCTTTAGATATAGATTTAGGATTTAGTAACTCTTGTAACATATTATTTAATTCAATGGTACCAAGAGTTGTTTTTTTCATAGGTGTTAAAATTTGCAAATCCTTTAGCTTATCAAATGTTGCAAATGATTCTAATCTGTATGAAACAAGTGATGATATTTCTGATAAAGTATCTTCTACACTGTTTGTTTTTATAAAATACATATCAGTATCTTTATTCTTAAATTCAGGATATTTTCCTTCATTTACTCTATGTGCATTTAAAATAATATCACTTTTAGCACTTTGTCTATATATTTGCTTTAGGTATACAGTATTTACAATTCCTGATGTTATTATATCTTTTAAAACATTTCCTGGACCTACTGAAGGTAGTTGATCGACATCTCCTACAAAAATTATTTTAGTCTTTTTCCCCAAAGCCTTTATTAAATTATTCATCATTATTGTATCAAGCATAGATGCCTCATCAACTATTACAAATTCCTCCTCAATAGTTTTTACTTCAAGATTATATAACATATCAATATCTTCATTATCAAGTTTAGTGATTTCAAGAAGTCTATGAATTGTTCTTGCTTCTCTTTTAGTCGTTTCAGTTATTCTCTTAGCTGCTCTTCCTGTTGGTGCACAAAGAACATATTTTATATCTAACTTTTCTAAAATCTGTATTATACACTTAATAATAGTAGTTTTTCCTGTACCTGGTCCACCAGTAATTACAGTAACATCATTTACAAGTGAATTAAGGATTGCCTCTTTTTGTTCATCAGATAGTTCTATTTTATCCTCTTTACTTACTTCATCAATATATTGAGCATAATTATCTTTTTTAGTTGATTTTGATCTACTTTTTTTTACTATAAAATCAGCAATATTTTCCTCTGCTAAAAAGAAGCTTTTTCTATATATATATTCTTCATCGTTTATAGTTTGTCTATATAATTTTTCATGTAATTCTAACCTAATTATTCCATTTTGAATACATGACTCAGAAACATTTAAAATTTTTGCAGCATACGAAATCAATGCATCTTCCTTAAGACATGTATGCCCAAATTCTGTGGCATTATTAAGTGAATATATTATACCCGTATCTATTCTTGACTCTGATTCAGGTAGTACACCTAATTTTTCTCCTATTTTATCTACTTGTTTAAAATCTAAGGTTTTAACAAACATTAACAAACTATATGGATTTTGCTTTACTATATCAATAGTATCTTTTCCAAGATCTTGATAAATCTTACTTGCCATTACAACCGAAATACCAAAATCAGTTAAAAAATTAATCACGTTCCATCTTTCATATTCCTCATTAAAGAAAACATTTAATGCTTCAACATTTTCTTCATTTAATCCTTTTACTTTTAAAAGTTCTATAGATTTAAATCTTATAGTATTAATAGTATCTTCACCAAACATATCAATAATACTTTTAGCTTTCTTTTTTCCTACACCTTTAACATTGTCAGCTATATATTGAATTAAAGCTGAGTCAGTTTTTGGTAAAACTTTTTTATATGTTGTAAATTTGAACTGTTCACCATAAACTTTATGGGAAGACATCTCCCCCTCAAGTTCGATTTCATCGCCAACTTCTAGATTTTCAGTTTGACCTACAGCAGTCATATATCCAGATTTATTTTTAAGTAGCATAACTGTCCATGAATTACTATCATTTTTAAATATAATTGTTGATACTTTTCCTTCTAGTTTCATAATTTCACCAAATATATTATATATTAAAGAAATACCATGTGCAAGTTAATATTAAAAAATTTAACAAATTAATAAAAAAGCATTGACATTTTTTATTAATTATAATATACTATTAATAGTGAATCGCGGGGTAGAGCAGTTGGCAGCTCGTAGGGCTCATAACCCTGAGGTCGCAAGTTCGAGTCTTGCCCCCGCAACCATTATTTAAACCGAAAACATTATGTTTTCGGTATTTTTTTGTAAAAAAGAGACTAAATATATTTTATATCTAGTCTCTTCATAAAACATTATAAATCTTTTCCTAGTTCTATTTTTTTCATACAAAATTGATTAAAATAACATTCGTCACATTTTGGATTTGTTGGTCTACAATATTCTCTGCCTGTAACCCAAAAAGGAAGAGTTAGTGAACCTGGAAATTCGTTACAGATTTTTCTTGCACTGGCTGTAACATCTTTGACATTATCCTTATCAGTAAGCCCCATTCTTAAAAAAATTCTCCTAACATGGACATCATAGGCAATATCAATGCAATACAAATTTTCAAGAGCTACACCAAAGTCACGAACAAGTAACAAAGTTCCAAGTGCTGCTTTCTTATGGCTGATTCCTTTAAATTCTTCCAATTTTACAACCACTTGTTCTGCATTCAAATCATTTTTCCAGATATTTTCAACGTTTGAATTATATTCCGTGACAATTTTATTAACTGCAAAGAAAATGTATTCAGCTATTTTTCTTGGATAACGATGTAATGCAGGCTTTTCTTTTATGATAGTTTCTAAAGATTCAACTGTTTCTTCTTCTGCAATTTTGCAAAAGTCAAAATGTCCTAATCTTTTTGAAAGGTAATAAGGTAATCTCCAAGCTAGTTCTGCCTTCACAGATTGATCAGAAATTAATCCAATTAAAAAAGCATTCCAATCTGAAAGTAAGAATTCTTTTTCCTCTTTTTTTAGCATATTATCACTTAATATGCTATTATCTTTAATAGCCTCCTTGGCAACCTCTTTGCATTTTTTGTTTAATTGTTCATAGTATTTTTCCATTGTTTGTACCTCTACTTTCTAAATTCTATAGACCAAACGTTTCCGAGTATTTCTTCTTGTTCCTTGCTAGTCAATGCCCACATTTTAGACTTATCATAAATAAAGTAAAGTCATGCCTGACACACTTTGAAATAACAAACCAGTAAAATACTGATTTGTTATTTTTTAATTATTTTCATAAATCGGTAAATTAATATATTCATAAGGACTAATCCTATTATGATCTTTATCTCTAATTTCAAAATAGAATTTGCCATTAGATCCAACTTCACCTAACTTTTGGCCTTCTTGCACTGGAATAACGTCACCATTTATTGGTTTTTCAAACCCAGCGTAAAAAGCATAAATTTCATCTTTCTTTAAACCTGAACATCCTATTTCTATATAATTACCATATACATTATCCCTACCTGTTTTATATATTAAGCCATCTCCTATACTTTTTACATTCATTCCTGGATTTGCACTTACAATCATACTATTGTCATTATTTACCTTAATATTCCCCACGCTTACAGGGCTAGAATACTTAGATTTAAAAACAATTTCCGTATTTTTTAATGACTCATAAGAAGGCTCTGTTTGCATATTCTTTTCTTTTTTAGCTAAGAAAAGTTTTTTAATATTAAAAACTGGACTTAAAATCAAAAACATTCCTACAAATATTACAGCTATAATAACAAAGATATATAATTTTGATTCTTTGTTTTTCGTACCAATTCTTACAATATTCATAAAAAAGCCTCCTCTCTACATTTTTATTCTAACATAATTTGTTGAAAATTGCAAATATATTTTATTTTCCTTGACATAAGTTTATAAAAATAGTATAATTCTAAATGCAAATAATTTGCATTTAGATGAGGTGAAATTAATGAAGGATATTATTTTAGATACATTAGTTGATTCTATAAAAATGTTGCCATTTTTATTTTTATCATACTTAATTATAGAATTTATAGAGCATAAATCTTCAAAAAAAATTGAAAATGCACTTAAACGTTCAGGAAAATTTGGACCTGTTATAGGGGGTTTTTTGGGAACATTTCCCCAATGTGGTTTCTCTGTTACTGCTGCTACATTATATGCAAGTAGAGTAATTACATTAGGTACACTTGTAGCTGTATTTCTAACTACTTCAGACGAAGCAATTCCTGTACTTTTATCTCATCCTGATTGTATGCCTTTATTACTCAAAGTTATAGGACTAAAATTAATTATAGGAATTGTTATTGGATTTATAATAGATTTAATATTTAGAAAAAAACATACTCCAATTGAAGAAAAAAAAGAAACGCAAGAACATATTCATTCTATGTGTTCAAATTGTGATTGTAATCATTCAGGAATTCTTAAATCCTCAATAAAACATACAATAAATGTATTTCTATTTATTCTAATCTTTGCATTTATTTTAAATATACTTATTCATTATATTGGTGAAGAAATGTTATCAAAATTATTAATGTCAGGCAGTATTTTTCAACCATTGGTTGCTGGACTTATTGGACTTATACCAAATTGTGCTTCATCAGTACTACTTACAGAATTATTCTTATCAAATAATATTTCTTTTGCCTCTATAATAGCAGGACTAAGCAGTGGATCTGGACTTGGTATGGTTATATTATTTAAAGAAAATAAAAATATAAAAGAAAATTTAAAGATATTAGGACTAGTGTATTTACTTGGAGTATCAGTTGGTATAATTATAGAAATTATAGGAATGATGATGTAATATGGATTTTAAAAGAACTAAAAATAGAATTAAAATATTAAATGTATTGAACTATACCTCTACTCCACTATGTGCAGAAGATGTTTATACTATGTTAAATAAAGAAATTAATATTGCAACAATATATAGAAATTTAAATTTCTTATCAGATAAAAAAATACTTACTAAGTTTATATTTGATGATGGTAAAATGTATTACAAACTTAATAATAAAAGCCACACTCATAATTTAGTTTGCTACATTTGTCATAAAATAACTCCTATCGAAAACTGTCCTATAGACTTAATTTCAAAAAAGGTAAAAGAAACAACTGGATACACAATTACTGGTCACTTTTTAGAATTAAAAGGAATATGCCCTGAATGTCAAAATAGGCTTAGTCATAAAAATTAAGCCTATTTTTCTAAGCATTTAAGATACCTTTCTTCTGCTTTATCAAAGTTAATAATTTTTTTATAGTTGTCTATATATTCATCCCTATGATTGTTATATTTTAAATAATATGCATGTTCCCATACATCAATTAATAAAATTGGACATAAATTTAAGTCTAGTACTGTATCTTGATTTTTTGTTCCTATAACATTTAAATTGTTATTTTTATCCATTACAAGCCATGCATAACCTGAACCAAATACTTTTAAAGCTTCCTCTTTAAAACATTTATAAAAATTTTCAAAGTTAATATATTGTTCGTCGATCTTTTTAGCAAGTTTTCCAATAGGTATATTAATATTTAAGCTATTTTTTAGTCCACTAAAATATAAATTGTGGTTATATACTCCTCCACCATTATTTTTTACTTTTTCTCTTATATCCTCTGGTAAAAACATTAAACTATTAAGTAACTTTTCAAGTGACCAATTATATAGTCTAGGATAAGGTGCTAGAGCCTTATTTAAATTATCTACATATGTTTTTAAATGTTTATCATGATGTAAATACATTGTTTTACTATCTATGTATGGTTCCATTTCCTCATAGCTATATGGTAATTCTTTTAATTTAAAAGGATATGTTTCTATCACTTTTATCACCCTAGAAAATAATATGAACATATAATTAAAAAAATACTTTTTTGTGCAAAAAAGATTGACAATAATTATTACATAGTGTATAATAATTACTGTCGTTAGGGCTTTTAATAATGGCGGCATAGCTTAGTTGGCTAGAGCGTTCGGTTCATACCCGAAAGGTCACAGGTTCGACTCCTGTTGCCGCTACCATTTATAAAAAACGTTCAAAACTATAATAGTTTGAACGTTTTTTGTTATAATTTTAATTATTAAAAAGTATTTTTTTGTTATTTTCTAAGACTTCATCAAATTTAATCCAGTCATTGACATCCATTATTTTATAACCCGTATCAGAATGTACATCCTTTACAACAACATATTTTATTCCTGCATTTATAACCACTCTTTTGCACATAATGCAAGAATCAATTTTTTCAAGTATTTGTCCAGTCTTGACATCCTTACCAACCATATATAGCGTTGCTCCGATTATATCTCTTCGTGCAGCTGAAATAATTGCATTTTGTTCAGCATGTACACTTCTGCACAGTTCGTAGTTTTGCCCTGACTTTATTTTCAATTTTTCTCTTGCACAAAAACCAAGATCAATGCAATTTTCTCTTCCTCTTGGTGCACCGTTATATCCAGTAGAAATTATCTCATCATTCTTTACTATGACGCATCCATAATTTCTTCTAAGACAAGTTGCTCGAGAAAGCACCTCTTCTGCAATACCTAAATAATAATTATGCTTGTCAACTCTGTTACTCATAACAGACTCCTCCTTACATTTTAATATAAAAATAAATATAGAATATTTTTGTATAAGTATACCACGCCCGTTGTTTTATGTCAATAATATTAAATTATAAATTATCAAAATAAGTACTTTTTTCTTGAAGACCCTCATAATTTATTTGTCTTTGAGCTTCATATGCAACAATTGCAACACTATTTGATAAATTAAGCGAACGTATCTTCTTTCTCATAGGTATTCTTACAGTTTTATCAAATTTTTCTAGAATATAGTCCTCAGGAATTCCTCTAGTTTCAGGTCCAAATACTAAATATGAATCTCCTGTATATTTAACATCAGTATATACTTTATTTGCTTTAGTTGAAAGTAAATACATATCATTAGTATCAACTTTATTCTTAAAATCTTCAAGATTTTCATACTCAACTATTTCCAACTTGTCCCAGTAATCAAGTCCTGCTCTTTTTACCGCTTTTTGAGATATATCAAATCCAAGAGGATGAACTAAATGAAGTTTTGCTCCCAGTGCAGCACATGTCCTAGCTATATTTCCCGTATTTTGTGGAATTTCAGGTTCAATTAACACAATATTTAAAGCCATTTTTTCACTTCCTTTTGTCAATTATTATATATTATTTTCTAAGCATTGTAAATAGCAAAAGAAAAAAGTATTTAAATCAATATTAAATACTTTTAACAGAACATTATTATTTCATATATTCGTTATATAATTTATCCCACATTTCATCGTCAACAATTCCTGTCACTTCAAGTCCATATTCTTTTTGAAAACTCATAACTGCTTTTTTAGTTTCACTTCCAAAAATTCCATCTAAAGCTATATTAGGAATATTTTGATTTACCAAAGAAACTCTTCTTAAATACTCCTGAAGCCTATATACATATCTTCCTTTACTACCTTCTTTAAGTACATTATATGATAAATCTGCTCCCGTATTTAAATTATTATTATTTACATTATTACTAAAATCAATTCTTTCAATTGCCTTGATTTGGTCTTTTTTGTCATATATAACTTTTAATTTTTCATATGTATTTTTATCCATTATTCCAGTGTCACTTATTCCCATCATATTCTGAAATGATCTTACTGCATTTCTAGTTTGACTATCATATATACCATTTAAAGTTATAACAGGCATTTTAGGATATATGTGTACAATACCCATTAACATATTTTGTAAATTTTTAACATCATCTCCTTCATCACCTTCTCTTAATGTATTTCTTACATTATTTAAGTCATTTGTACATGTATATGTGCTATTTCTTCTCATAGAAAGTTTTTTTCTTTTTTTTTTAAATAAACCAAACATTAATATCACCTATTAAATATGTATGTACAAAATATTCTTTTATTCTTTATTATTCTTTATTTTTCTTGCTTTTTATTAATATTAGTGATAATATTTTAATGGAGGAAAAATATATGAAACACATAATACTTGCAAACCCTGTATCAGGAAAAAAGAAGGGAAAAATATATGCTTCAAGAGTACAAGATCTTTTAAAGAAAAATAATATAAATGCTGAAATTATTCTATCTGAATATCCTAAACACTTAACTAAAATTGCTCATGATTTATCAAAAAAAGATTGTTATAGGTTCTATGTGTTAGGTGGAGATGGTACCTTAAATGAAGTAGCTTCTGGTATTGTGGGTAGTAATTCAGAAATAGTGGTTATTCCATGCGGAACTGGAAATGATTTTTTAAGATCAATTTCAAAATATATGAGTATGAGAAAAATTGTAAATGAATCAATTAATAAAAAAGCTATACCAACTGATATAATAACATACGGAAAAGACAAATACTGTATTAATATTTTAAATATGGGATTTGATGCAATGATAGCTAAAAACGTAGATAAATTTAGAAATTTTCCTTTTATATCTGGTTCAGCAAAGTATAACCTTTCAATATTATATACGTTAAGTTCTGCAAAGAACTTCAAATTTAAAATAAGAAGCAAAGATAAAGTTTTAAAGGGTAAATTTACACTTGCTGCAATTGCAAATGGAAAATATTATGGTGGAGGCATAAAGCCATGTCCAAATGCTGACGTAAATGATGGTTTCTTAGATTGTTGCATTATAGATTCTACAGATTTATTTAGCAAAATTAAATTACTACCAAAGTATAAAAAAGGTAACCACACTAACTTAAAACAGGTTAATATTTTTAAAGCAAAGGAAGTTTCTATAGTGTCTACAAAAAAATTTCCAATAAGTGTTGATGGAGAAATCTACTATACAAATAAATTACATATTAAAGTTTTTCCAAAAGCAATAAACATTGTACATATATAATGAAAGAAAAATGCCCTAGAGGACCAAATCCTTTAGAGCATTTTATTTTATTTTTTCTATTTTCTTCTATTCTTCGTCATCTTCTACGTTTTCTCTTTTCTTAAGTAAAGGATACAATACAACATCACGTATGTTATAACTACTAGTTAAGAATTGTAAAAATCTGTCTATACCAAGTCCCCATCCAGAAATTGGAGGCATTCCATATTCCATTGCTTTGATATATTCATTATCCTTACTCATTGCTTCTTCATCACCTTTTGCTTTTAGCTCACTTTGTTCCCTTAAACGTTTATCTTGTTCTTTTGAATCTACAAGTTCAGAATAGCCATTAATTATTTCTTGTCCATTTACAACTAATTGGAATCTATCTGAAACAGTTGGGTCTTCATCATTTGATCTTGCAAGTGGTGATAAATCAACAGGGTGTTTTGTAACAAATACCGGATTTATCATTTTAGGTCTACTTACTTTTTTATACAACTGGTCTATTAAATTTCCTCTACCTAGCTTGTCTAAATCTGGTGTTTCCAAATCAATTTTATTTTTCTTAATTTCCTCTAATAATTCTGAAGCAGTTTGGTATTTATCAATATCAATTCCTGAGTCTTTTAAAATAAGGTCTCTAAATCCAATTTCAGGCCATTCATTGCCAAAATCTACCTCTGTATCACCTATCATGATTTTTAAATCTCCGTTATTAATATTTGAAATTATATACTTAATTAAATCAGAAGTAAGTTTCATATTATCCTTATAGTTATAATATGCACTATACCCTTCTATCATTGTAAAATCTTGCAGATGATTTACACTAATACCTTCATTTCTAAAGTCTCTTGCAATTTCATATATATTTGTAAAACCACCAATAATAAGTTTTTTTAGAGTAAGTTCAGGAGAAATTCTTAAAAAAACATCTGCATCATATGTATTATGATGTGTTATAAATGGTCTTGCTGTTGCACCACCTGATATTGTATTTAATACTGGTGTTTCTACTTCTAAATATCCTTCTTTATCTAATATTTTTCTTATATTACTTATTATTTTACTTCTAATTTCAAATGTTTTCTTTACTTCTGGATTTACAATTAAATCTGTGTATCTTTGGCGATATCTTAAATCAGGGTCTTTTAATCCATGAAATTTCTCTGGAAGTGGTTTTAAAGCTTTTCCTAAAAATTCAAAACTATGTACTCTTAAAGTCTTTTCACCAGTTTGAGTAGTAAATATTTCTCCTCTAGCACCAATAAAATCTCCAGTATCAATTAGTTTCTTAAAGAATGCATATCTTTCTTCACCAACAGTATCAATTTTAATTTCTAACTGCATATCTGCTTCTAAATCACGGATTCTAACAAAACTTAATTTACCCATTTTTCTAGCAAAAATAATTCTACCAGCAATTCTAACATCAGTAGTACCGTCTTCTAATAGTTTTGCATCTTCTAAAGAATGTGTTTTTACATACTTTTCTGGGTATGGATTACATACTTTTCTAATTTCTTCTAATTTTTCTCTTCTAACTGTTTCTTGTTCTGAAAAAGTTCTCATAATATACCTCCTAATTTTCTTGAATTACTTTAGTACCAGTCACAACATCATGAAGACCACGACCATCTTTACGGAAAAATATCATCATTAAAGTAACAAAGATAATAATCCCACTAAGAATTTGTAAAGAAAGACTAGCATAGTAATAATAATTTCTTCCTGAAAATAATAAAGCTGCTATCATAAATAGATTAATTAAAATAGAATCTATAATAAGTGCACGACAAGTAACTTGATTTAAGGTTAACTCATTTCCATTATTATTTACCACTCTTAACTTCATTAATTTCTTACCAAAAGTCTGTCCTTTATTATAAAACTGAAAGACAATAAAGTAAAGAATTAATAACACAACTTCTACTATCATAGATAATACATTACTGTAATCTATATCATAAGTAATATCAGCTACTTTATGAATGTACTCATCTGCTTCTATTTTATTATCGATAAAATTGGTTTGAACTTCTTGATATTCTTTTAAATATTTA
>OIYR01000025.1_pt1 | contig 91722 bp, 147 predicted proteins | sample 1588221 | NCBI WGS metagenome assembly OIYR01 (sample SAMN03283292) | human gut metagenome | biome: human-associated habitat; material: feces | host: Homo sapiens | place: Peru | collected 2012
ATCTAGGACTTACATATTCAATTTTTATTGTTTATAATTATTTTCAACAAAACCTTATTTCATTAGACCCGCTTACCAAAATCAATAACCGAGAACAATTGGATATTTATTTAACAATGAAAATGAAGGAAAATCATCAAAAAAAAGATCTTTATTTATTTTTATTAGACATTGAAGCAACATTTTCTAGTAGGAAATATTTGGGTTTAAATTTTTCTAAAACATCTAAATACCTAAAGAATAAACTACTTTCTTTACCATCGAGACCTTCTTTATATCTATTACAGTTAGACAAATTTTGACAAGGCGAACCGCCAATAACCATATCAATTTGTGGTAATTCCCATTCATTATATTTATTTATATCCCCTAATTCAATTATATCGGGGAAGTTTGTTTTTGCTACCGTGATGGCATCTTGTTCAATTTCACTTGCAAAATAATTATCTACTTTAATACCTGCTCTTTCTAATGCAAGCCTGCCTGTGCCAATTCCATCAAACAAACTCAAAATATTCATTTATTTTATCCCTCCAAAATTTTAATTGTCTGCCAGTTTTATTTCTTACATCCCAAAGAATAATACGGGCACATTGCACCAGCACATTGAATTATTTTTTTACCATACAATCTTTTAAGTTCTGCTATTTTTTCTTTGCTTTCACAAAGCATATATTTTTTCTTCTGCTTTCCATTTTTGAAATGCAAATCGGTTTTAATTGTCATTATTTCCCCCATCGTTCCTCAGTTTATCAAACAAATTTAGTTGTGTTGGTCGCTTGTCAATTTCTTCTAGTTTTTTAAGCCATTTGGTTTTAACAATGTTCTCAACATAGTCAGCGTTGTATTTTGGGTTCTTCCCCCTTATTACAAATGGTCTGCCCAACTTTTCTGAGACATTTTTCTCACTCTCTCGCATCTTAGATACCATACATTCAAAGTTTTGTGGATAATATTTATATAGGTAAGCAAGGTTAAGCAAACTACTCATAGGGCAGAACATACACCCACATCTTTTATTGTATTTGTAGTAGTCGTTAAATATCGGTTGTGTTTTTGCCCATTCCCAAATATCTTGCTCTAATACCCCCCACCCCTCTACAAGTGGGTAGACTTCTTTCAAAATGTTTGAGTTCCGTTTGTCATATCTTCTCATCTCATCTTTACAATACCCAATATAGAAGTAAGTATTATATCCAAGCGATTTCATAAATTCTACTAGTTGTTTTTTTGCATCAAGTTTATAGTGATTATTGCACCACCTATTTATTCTAGTAGGAAAATTATATTTCTTATATAATTCTTCCCAAGTCTTTCGTGGCTTTATGCGAACAAATCTTATATTATGTTTCTTGCACTCGCTTTCCATATAGTCAATAACATTTTTAATAAATGGATAGTCAATTTCAAGTTCAAAATGGCAAACTCCATCTAGTGGGTATTTATCTAAATGATTTAAAATATAATACAACATATACAAACTGTCTTTACCGCCACTGACACTCGCCCAATAAGATGGTTTTAATGCAATTTCATTCGCCATAATTATTCCCCTTTAAGCATTTTTATCTGCCCATCCAAATATCCTTTCATTGCTGTAAGATTTACATAGAATTCTCCATCTTTTTCTATACATCCCAAAAACGATGCTATATTTCTAGCAACTTCTAATTCGCTGATTGCGATACTATTTTGTGTTTTTTCTAAATCTTTTTTAAACTCTTCATTTTCTTCATTGTAGTAGGGATTTTCTTGAAACTTGCTTAAATGATTTTCCAGCAATTTATCAAACATTTTACTACTTGTTCCTTGTAGTTCTTGAACAGTTTCTTTATATTTATCAAGTTCTTCAGTGAGTTTTCTATTTTCTTCTCTCAATGCTTCCCATTTCTTTTCTTGTAAAGTTTTCATAAATGGTGTAAGCACTTTTGCTTCTAACTCTTTTATCTCTTTATTGTAATCATTAAGCAACTCACAAATATTATCTTCGGTAATCCATCTGTCTCTCACATTATCAAAAATTTCAATAAAGTTTTTATTGCTTTTTTGCAACTCGTATCTTTCTTTTTGTGCCATAATTTTATTCTCCCTTTTCAATTTCAAGCAATGATTTATTTAGTTCTATTCTTAATCTTTTCATAGCACTCATAGAATATCTTTGACCATGATTCCAATATGCTCTTTGCAAATTTATTGATAAATCTTCAAGTTTTTTCCAGTACTCTTGTGACCTGTATTCATATCCTTCAAGATTTTTAATAGCAGTTTTATAATATAATTGCTCTTTCTCATTATCTTCTATCATTTTTAAAAGTCTTTTTAAAAGTTGTTTTTGATATTCCATTTTACACCTCAATATTATTTTCTTTACAAAGTTCAAAAATTTTCTTTTGGTTTTTTAGCCCAATATTTCTAACATCTCTTTCCCATTCGCTAATTGTTCCCCAATGAACACCCAAAACTTTTGCAAGGTCATCTTGTGTCATAAAAAGTTTTTTTCTAATTTCTCTCAATTTTTTGCCGTTCATCTCTACTCCTTTATAATTATTATTACTATGCACAATAGTGCAGTCTTTTCTTGTTTAAGTATGCACAACGGTGCAGTGGTATCAATCTTTTATCAATAGCAAGTGCATTTTGGTGCATACAATAAGTTGATATGTTTTGACTATGCATTACCGTGCATATAATTATATATATTTATCTACCATACCATAGTTATTTCTTTGCTTTCTTTTTCTTGATGGTCTGATACTCGGTATTTTCTAGTTTAATGTCTTGTAATTTAACTTTTTCAACACTATCGACTTGCCATCTCTTACTAAAAGACCATAAACTTGGCAATCCAGGACTTTTAGATATTTCTCTATCTATAAAACCTTTTTCTCTTAATTCCTTAAAACAATAGAAAACTTTTCTTTCGCCAACCAAACCAATTTTTACCGCCAAACTTGCTGAATATTCAAACATGCCCGTATCCCAAAATAACTTACTATGTGTAGCCCAATCAATCATATACCTAAACAGCTCCCTTGAATATATATCTAATGACATATAAACTGGACTATGCAACATCTCGTGTGTCATTTTTACAAAGCCATCATTTTTCTCGCTAGATAAACATTTTTCTAAATTTAGTGCCACTTCCCTTCGTTTCGAGGTGGACTTTCGTTTTTCACTCATAATATGTCTCCCTTTATATTGGTGACAATCAAAGTAATCTTAACGGAGACATCAATTAAGAAACAGTTGCAATCTGCTGTCCTTTGCTTGTCGTAAATATAATAACATATTATTTTTGAAAAGTCAATCAAAATATCATATTTTTATCGTATTTCAATAAGTTTTTAGAAATTTATTTTCTCACATCACAGTCATCAAGTGTGTAACATTTATTTATTAAAACTAAATTTGGTTTTACATTTTGATTTGTAACCAAATAAATTTGTTGCATAGTTGGTTCTTCTCTAATTACATCACCTAAAACTGCATCATCAATGAACATTGGAATAGACACACCAAGAATTTTTTGCAATGAGATGACAGTGAGTTTGTTTGCCAAAACTCTTTGTCCAGTGCTCAAAGCATCGTATTCTGCTTCAACTGTTTCGCCATCGGTATTTTTTATAAGCACACAATCACAAGTTTCACGGTAACCTAACACAGTTCCGCTAGTTAAATATTCATAGAAGTTGTATCTTATATTCTCAAATTTGCTATTTACATCTTCATTGACAAACTTGATTTTTGCATTTGTGTATTCGGTCATTGCCTTCAACTTCAAAATTCGTTCTTGGTCTTGAATTGCAAGTTCTCTTTCTCTTGCCTTGATGTCATTGATACGATTTGTGATTTTTCCTATATTGTCTTTTTTAGACAACTCACAAATAACATTTTCGTAATCAATTTTTAACTCGACAATTTTATCACGAATAACTTTTGTAGTGTCGGTTTGGTCTATGTTCGCAATCTCGGTTTGCAAGTCAGCGATTTGCTTTTCAATTTCGCTTGTATCTTCTTTCGCTGGCACATTTTCCTTTAACTCGTTTAATTGCCCTAAAATTGCTTGTTTTCTTTCAGATAAAGTATTTGTCCTATCTTGTGTGTTTCGTTTCTCTACGGTGCTATTTTCGTGCTTATTTGCGATGTTTGAAAGTCTTTTTTCTTTGTCGCTCTCAAAATTAGCAATCAACTCGTTTGCTTTTCCAGTTGGTAGGTCTCGTTTGCAAGTTGGACACACTGCTTTCGCTTTGTCAAAAGTTTCTTCTTCAATGGTTTGTTTTTCAATATCTAAATCTTCCAATTCGTTTGAAAGTCTTGTAATTTTTTCTTCACAGAATTTTATATCTTGTTCAATACTTTCTAAATCTCTTGTGAGTGTATTAACTTTTCTATTATAGTCTAACTCACTTGCCGAATTTTTATTTTGCACTTGGAATAAATCATTTTTAAGTTTTGCAAGTTGTTCGTTCTTTTCAACAAGGATGGTGTTTTTACCTGCTTCTTGTTGCTCACTGGTTAGTCGCTCAATCTCTGCAATGAGTTTTAATTTTTGATTTTCCAAAGCATTGAAATCAATAGATGTATACTCTGCTAACTCGGTTTGTCTTTCCGCAATAATGGTTTTGCAATCATCCAACTCTTTTTGTATATTTGTATTCAAAGCATTAAGAGATTTTTTAATCTCAATTTCATCTTGTCCCTTTTGTAAATATTCTCTTATAGCATCAAATTTTGGGTCATTTTCAATCGCCTTAAATTTATTATCAATATCAAACAATTTGAATAAATATTTTCTACGGGCAACTTTATCCCAATTACCAGAATTTTTTGTATTAAATAAATCAATAGTAGATAAAAGTTCAATGTCTTGATAACTCATACCAAAAATTTCTGCAATTTTTTCTTTGTATTCGCCAGTTTTTAATGGTTGGTTGTCAATGAAGTATCCAAAATTAGTGCCTTTGTATTCTTCTGCTCCATTTTCTTTGTTTGGTTGGTATTTTGATTCATTGGTTCTTTTTAATTCGTAAATCAATTCATTTACATTTAGTCTAACCACAACTTCGGTGTTTAGTGCGTGTATTCTATAACAACCATTTATCATTGGTTCCCAGTTTTGTATAGAAAATCCTAATGCCCAAAGGTATGCATAATATGCAGTTGATTTTCCTGAGCCATAACTTCCTTCAATTATATTTTGTCCGTCAGTGAAATTATATTCACCCCTTGCAACACCACCAAAATTTTGTAATGAAATTTTTTCTATAAATATTTTATTCATCTTTTACTCCTTTACCATTTGTTGGCACATCATTTATTACCAAATCATAATCATCATCGTCATCATCAAAATCTTCACATTTTTCATTGATGTACAAATAACAATTTTCTAGTTCTAATTCGTTTGTTCCGCTTAAATGTTTAATATATTCAGAAACGAATTTACTAGCACATTCTTGGCACAAATCTCTATATATGGAAGAATCCGCACTATCTCTTCCCCAATCACTATGCCAAGTGTGGACCTTTATATATTGACATTCATCGTCTCTATATTGATTCCCAGGAAATATAACTTTGTTACATTCATCACATCTTAAATATTCAACATTCCTAATACTTTTTGTTTTGACTTCAACTTTTTGTTCTGGACCTAAAAATTTCATTATTCACCTCCCGATATTTTTTATATTATCAAAAACATATTTAGCAAAAATTTCCAAATTTAAACATAGTTGATCATATACGCTTATTTTAAAATGTGTCCCATTGTTAAAAATATCGCCAATAGAAATTTCGTATTCTGATTTACCCCAAAATGAATACATCGCAATATTTTTTAATTCTTGAGAAAAACACTCAAATGTTTCGTTATTCTTTTTTAATTTCTTTTTTATTTCTTTAAGACAATCATTAAATCTTGAACTTGTAAATATATTAAACTTTTCAATTGATTTTTTGTTTATATTGTAAATATATACATACCAAACCATTATCAATCACCCCTTATACAATAGTCTCGAATTTTTTTGCCCAAAACCATATTTCAATATCCCCACTAGCATTTCTGTTTATCGCTAAAACATCTTTTCTTTTTATTTTATTTTTGGCAATAAACTTAATCATTCTTGCGGGGGAAGTTTCAATATTCCAACACAAATATTTTTTCATTTTTTTATCACCTACCATTAGTATCCACAGGATACCCAATTATATTGTTTTTAATCGCAAAATCTTCAATTTCCTTATATTTTAAAGCCATTATGGCAATAAAAGAGTGAAGGTCTACATTCTGCTTGTTTAAATTTTCTCCCACATGATTACTTATTTCCAATTCTAATTCATATTGATTTAGTGATTCACAAATTTCCGATGCGACATCTTCAGTTGTTGAGATTTCCCAAATTAGAATTTCATTGTTGTATATTTTAAAATTTTTCAAATCACTTGAAGTGTAATTATATTTTTCTTTAACCATTCTTTCCCCTTTAATTTACAAATTCATTATATCATTTATTTAACATTTTGTCAAATGAAATACATATATTGTTTATATATTCCCAAATTTTTTCTTTAACAATAAAAACAATTGATATTCATCATCTTGTGAAAAATTATTTTCTTGAACATTGTTTTGTTTATCAAACATATTATTTACGGCATTTGAAAGTTTGTTTGCATCATAGTTAACATAGCATTGTTCAGTTGTAGTCACGCTTGCATGTCTCAAAAACTCACTAGCAGTTTTTATATCTCCAGTATTATTATAGATGGTTGTTCCTGCACTTCTTCTAATTGAGTGTAGTGTAATTTTGTCAGCATTTGGTATCCCCGCCTTTGAAGCAAAACGCTTGATTTGTTGGTAAAATGAAGTGTGGTTTACTTGATCGCCATTGGTTAAATCTTTTGTTTCGCTGGTACTTTTGTCCCCAATGTTAGATACAAATAAATATCCTTTATCCTTACCACCTAATGACTTATATTCTTCCATAGTTTCTTTTCTTTCTGTATTTATATACTCTATCAATTCAATAATGATTTGTGATGGTACTGGTTGGCTTATCCATTTTTTACCTTTGCCCAAAACACGAATTGTGCATTGTTCCTTGTCAATGTCATCAACCTTGAGCGAGCAAATTTCATTTCTTCTAAAGCCGGTTGCCATCAAGAGTTTTGTCATCAAATATAATCTTTTTTTATTTGTATGTTCTTTAATAAATTGTAAAAGTTTCTCACAATCATTTTCACAAGGTGTATAGTGGATTTTATTTACTGTGCGAATAGGTTTCACGTCCTCAAAAGTGTTTTCATTGATGAAATGTTTTTTCATTGCCCAGTTGAGTAGATTTTTAATTGTTTGCAATCTTTGATTAGTTGTTCTGTCTGACCAATCTTTTTCTTTTGAAAAGTTGTAAAATTTTTCGATGTCAATTTGTGTAAGATTGTTGATGTCTTGTAAGGTTTTTATATCAAAAATCTCAAAGAATAATTCAACTTCATCATTGTATCTTTGTTTTGTGCAATCACTTGCCATCGCATATTGTGCTAAATATTGTTTTTTAAATTCCAAAATTGTCATTTTTATATCCTCCCTCATTCCAATTTCGTGTCTATATGTTAGCATAAGTAAACGAATTTGTCAAGTAAATTTCTCAAATTTGTTTTATTATTCTATTTTTTGCAATATTAAAGTACTGAGAATCGAGTTCTATACCAACAAAACTGCGATTCAAATTTCTACACACTTCTCCGGTTACGCCAGTTCCCATACAAAGATCCAAGATAATCTCTTCTTCATTTGAAAAGATTTTAACCAATCTTTCTATAAGTTTATATGGTTTTTGAGTGGGATGTTTATATAATTTTTTTTCTTCGCACCACGGTACAAGTGGACTTATATCTGTCCAAACATTGCTTAATGCCCTATATTCACAACCATTTTTAATTCCAAGCCCACCAGTTTTCTTTTTTATTGTGCTTGGTATTTTATTAAAAGTATAATTTTTACCCTTTGAATACCATAATATGTCTTCACGAGTTGACACTAAATGTTTCTTACCCCCACGCCCTTTTACTCTATCATAAATAATCCAATCTTGAAATATAAAAAGTTCATCCATAATTTGTTTTGTTTGACATACATTTGTATATCCTTGAAAAATGACCATGTTTCCATTTGGCTTTAAAATACGCTTACACTCTTTGAGTACTTTTCCAATATCAAAGCCCTTATCCCAACTACAAAAATTTATATTATATGGTGGGTCACAAATTATACAATCTATTGAATTGTCTGGAATGTCTTTTAGCAACTCAAAACAGTCACCTTGTTTTAATTCTATCATTTTTTACCCTTTTATTTTAATATTTTTATTTCTTTTCCATATATCTCTGCAAACAATCTTGATTTGAGAGAAAATATTGCATCATTTTCAGTTGCATCACATTTGCAGTCAGCGACAACTAATTCTCCTGTTTTGCAATCGATATACACGAAGTCGGCGATATACTTCCGTTCTCTCCCCCATTTGCTTTTTTCTATCAAGACAAAAGGGACTTGTCTTTTTAAATCTTGGATAAGCCCCATTTCTTCTTGTCTTTTTAGTTTTAACCAAACTGAATGTTCTTTTTTGCTGTCAAACTTTCCATCTTTGGTTTTTACAATTATATTTTTATACTTGCCTGTTTTTTTCTTCTTCATTTCTTAGTTTCTCTGTAAGTTTAATGATTGTATATTTTTTAGTCATTTTACCATACAATGCAATTTCATCAATTATATGATTCCATAATTCGTTCAATTCTTTTTCTAGTTCATCTATTTCTGGTTTATCCATTTTGAAATACCCCCTTTAATTTCTTCTTCCGCTTTTGACAAATCATCGCTTGGTGTATAGCCCATTATTTGATTGGATACTCGTTCTTTAACAATTAACTTATCGCAAAGTTGCAATGTGCCCAAACTTATATCCACTAAAACACTTTTATTTTTCTCCCCAAGCGAAAGCCCTTTCTCTTTCCTTTTTTGTGCTTTAAGTAGATTCTCTTGATATTTTTTATTTATACTGTCTACGCATTGAGAAATTTGTTCATCTTTGTCGTAATATTTTTCTTTAACTAACTCCAATAATTCTTCTTGTAATTTTTTTAATGATTTTTCTTTTTTCTTTTCCATTTTTTACCCCCCTAAATAGTTATTTCTTTTTTGTAGATTTTTCTTAAAATTTCATTTGCATCCCCAATATTATATATATAATCCCATTCGCACTCGTTTCTATCAATATTGTTTATTTTATCATATAGCCAATCTAATCTTTCAATTTCTTTCAATGCCTTGAAAAACCATGTATCAAGATTCCAATGTTCTTTTTGATATATGTTTTTTATTCTCGTTCTCAACAAGATTTGTTCCCAATTCTTTATTTGGTTTAAAATCGTTGCAGATATTTGTTCTTTATACAAATCGAATATTGAATCAAGTTCTTGTTTTTTTTTCTTTTCTACAGATGCCTTAAACAATACATCTCTCTCGTCTTTGGATAATCTACTATCACACCCACACTCGAATTTTTGGTCTATCAACTTAACGGCTGTTGATAGCGAGCATTTTTCGATTTCTTGAACAAAAGCGAATATGTCCCAACTTTTACCGCAAGTGAAACAATGGAAAAATCCTTTTTTTATGCTACCGCTTGGTTTTTTGTCTTCACCATGAAATGGACAATGGTAATTTTGTGAGTGTTTATTTTTATAAATTCCATACGATTCCAGTACTTCTTTTATAGACACTTTCTCTTTAATTCTTAGAATTTTTTGTTTCAGATTCATTTTTTTTCGTTTCCTTTTATATTAGAAAGGCAGAGAGCCATCATCTTTAATTGGTATCAATATTGGATTTTCAGTATCGAACGTTTCGTCAAATGTTGATTGTTGTTTTGGTATAATTACATTAACTTTATCAGTTTCTTCTTTTGTCTCATCTATTTTTTTACAATCATAATATATGTTAAGCCTTTTGTTAAATTTTAAAATTGAAAAACCCAACTTGCGTCCTTTTGTCTTTGCTACATGTACTAAACAATCAGCATCATCTAAATTATAATTGTTTAATTCAATCAGTTTTTTCAATGCTTTATATTCTTTTGTAGAGTGGTCTACTTTATCCATACGAACAATAATTAATACATTTTTTGCGATGTTTACTAAAGAACCAGTACCTTTAATATCATTCATATCTGGCAAAATAACATCTCTTGGCATTTTTCTAATATGATGAACCAAGAATATATGTACTTTATTGTTTATTGCATAATCTCTTATCTTTATAACACTATTTTTCAGTTCTACATTTTCATTATCAGTCGCAAAATCAAATTGTTCGCAATTGTCTAATACAAATATCTTACATCCATACTTCGTTCTTGCTTCTTCGAATCCTTGTAAAATATCTTCAACCCTTGCACTTGCTTTTGTGTTATACAAAAATAATTTGCCGGAAAATCTTTCATATGCTTTTTGCCAAGTTTCGTCATCAAGCATATACTCTCCACAATTTGTTTCTTTGCCATTTACGGTGTATGCTTTATAATAAATTCCACTACTCTCATCTGCTCTCAATGATTGTTTAAATATCCTGTCTTGACTTTCATATGGTGAATCTTCTCCAAAAAAACAGCAACATTTGTATCCTTGTTTAATTACATCACAAATAATTTGACTTGTGAAAGTTGATTTTCCATTGTCGCTCCCTGAGGTAATAAGCGTTAAATTGTTGCGGTCAAAACAAATCCCATTTACCAAATAATTTATTTGAGAGAATGGGAACATTGCTCTTTCGGAAAGTTCTTTTTGTCTAGGCACAAGTCCTATATCATAAATTTTTTCCATAATTTATATTTCCCTTTTAAATGCCCCTATTTTAAAGTTTTGCATTTGCTTGAATGATTTATCAAGAAAAACCATTTCGTTGAAAATTGGGGCGTTTCTGTAAGCCTGGTAATGCATTACAAATATCTTTTCGAATTGCAAAACGTTGAGAAGTGCATAATAAACTGTTCTTCAGTGTCATTATTTTGACAGTATTCCACATACTTATCAATTCTCTTTAAAACAAATTCACAATATTGACTAAGTAGACTGAGTTTTTGTTCACTCACTAATTTATTAAAAGCCTTCTCGCCTTCTGCCTTCCCAATTTTTCTTGGATAGTGGCTCCAACAAATACTAAAATATTGATCTAATTTTGCTTTGACAATGAATGCATCAAATTTTTTTCCGCCACTTAAGAGTATAGTTTTAATTTTTGTATTTGCCTTTTTGTTTAATCTTTCTTTTATATAATTTAATTCATTTTGTGTTATACATTGTTGGGTTTGTAATTTATCAACGATTAGTTGTTCCTCGGGTGTGTAATCTTCGGCTGTTAAGCGTTTTTCAAACATAGACTTGTCAATCTTTTCATTATCCAAGATATCTGCAATGATATCAATGATTTCAGTCTTGGTCATTTTGTTTAATTCTTCTATAATATTTTTCATTCTATCCCCTTTATAATATATTTTTATTATATATACATACATTGTGCGTGTATTTTATATATTAAAATTATTATTTTATATTTATATTTTTTATTATATACTTAGTATGAGTTTTTGATATTAAAATATATTATATCTTTCTTTCAAGGTAAAAGAGTACTTTATATTTTAGTTAAACTTTAGATAGAATAGTACACTTTATATTATAACTTACTAATCATATCATATCATATCATATCGGTACGGTTGGTACAATTTGTATACATTTGTATTTTTAGTATACAACGGTATACATTTGTATTATTTTTTTAGATGTTTTTCTCGTTCCCATCTATCTATAACTTTTTGTCTATTTTTTTCACATTTTTCTATATATTTATTCCTATTTTCAATAATGTCGGGAATAATCATGTCAAATGCAAGTTGTTCACGGTCAGTTAGTGTTATGATTTCACCATCTCGGTCATAATATACTATTGCTGTTATAATATTTCTGAATTCTTGGTCGGTGAAATTTTTTAATTTTTCCAAATAGGAGTAGTTAAATACAAAGCTATTTTTATCCATTCTTCACCCCCAAATTTTTGAGAGTATATTCAACAATTCCATTTGGCAAATACTTTTCACTGTTATGTGAACAAATGTAAACCTTGTCTTTTGTGTATACTATTGTGGCGTCACTTTTATATTTTATTTTTGTTATTTCTTCTATGCAAAATCTTTTTTTTATTATTTCCATTTCATATCGTTCCTTTTTTTTAATTGTTATTATTTTTAATCCGTTCTATTTCTTCTTCTGTTATACGAACAAATCTTTTGTTCACTTGAACGACATTAACAATTCCGTTTTTCTTCCATTTATTGAAAGTTTTTGGTGTTATGCGGAATATCTCACAAAATTCTTTTATTGTTTTCAAATTTAGCCCCCTTCTAAATAAATTTTACTAACATATACTAACACATAATAACAATTAAGTCAAATGAATTGCGTGAGTTTTAAAGTTAATTTTCCAAATCTTCTTCCAAATTTAGATTGATTTCTGTTATGTCAATTTGCCCATTGATGAAGTTTTGCATAATTTCAAACCCTTTTTGCCTTGAAAGAATAGCCAAAGCACGCTTTTTATTTTCATTCATTGGTTGCTCAATTTCTTTTAGGTTGTCACAAATGTAATAACCCGCAGAAGTAGAACTTGAAAGAATTGGTAATCCATTTCTCATCAAGATTCTCACTGATCGTCTTATTGGTCGGTCGTCTGGAAGTTTTTGTTCATGAGTTTCTTTGTCATAACTCCACTGCATTAGCCCTTTAGTTATGAGATGTCGTATTATGCTTTCTTTGGTGACATATTTTGTGCGCACTTGCCCTGTTATATAATTTTGGAATTGCTTACATAAAATATAAAATATTTCTTGCTCAAATTTTTGTGGAATGCTGTTATAGATTTTTTTTAGTTTGGTTAGATACTCATTCATTGTCATTTTCTTCAATTTCCCCCTTTGCTTTTAAATATTTTTTGTGAAGTAGGTCAAATAGGCAACCAACTATTTCATGCTCCTTGCATTCAAGTCTTTTTGCAAGAAGTTTTATTTGTGGTCGACACATATCTTTAATATTGACGTAAAGATAACCATCTTGTGCTACATATTTTGTCATTTTAGACTTTGATTCACAATAATCTTTGTTTGCTTTATTCATTGATGCAATTCTTTTGTAAAGGCAATTCATTCGGGATGGTGTAGACAAATCTATTTGGTATCCGCTTTTTCGAGATGGTCTGCCTCTTCTTTCTACACTGAAAGCTTTTTCGACATCGGCTTTTTTGACTGCATATCCTCTTGGTGTCTTTATTTTTTCAATATGGCATTCGTCAGTTATTGGAAGTGTTGTATAATATCTTAACTTACACATATTGTTTGTGTCCAATTCACACAACACAATCAATTCGTTGTAATTCGTGTCATCATTTTCTTTTGGTTTAATTTTTGGCATTTTCTTTTAGTCCTTTTATTATTTTTTTTAGTTTTTTATTTTCGTTATGAAGTTCTTGTAATTGTTCACACATATCATTATATTCTTCATAAATTTTTCCAATTATTATTTCAAAAGTTTGGCTTTGTTGTTTCGTCAAAGATTCCAAAAACTCATTTTCCAACTTTTCTTCCCGTTCTTCTTTTGTTGGGAAGTTTATTATATTATCCATACTGCTGCTCCTTTTAAATTCGTCTTTTATTTTTCTTTTGTGTTTTTCTTGTCGATGTTTTTTTTATATTTCCCTTAAAATTTTTGCCAAAAAACGCCATTACAAATTTTTCACTAGGCGGTATATCATTTCGGGATGGTGCTTTGACTGTCACTAAAACATAGCCATTGTCTGCTTTTTCAATAACTAAACATTCACCAGTATTGATTGCAATATTTATAGCTTTGTCACAATTTATCCATGCAAGATATGGATGTCTTATATGTTTTTTGATTACTTCTATATCTTCGGTATTGAGCCTTTCTTTCATTCGTTCTTTTGCGTGGTCTGTTAAAATTAAATGGTCGGTAATTTCTTTTAATTGCATTTGCGTCAAAATAAAGTTTTGCATTTTATCACCACCATGATTATAAATTCCAAACGATTTTGTCGTAGGTGTTTGAATAATCGGTTTCGTATTTGCCTTTAAACTCCAAATAAGAATCGAATTCTGTTATAGTTTGCAAAACTGCCTTTACTGCTGAGTAAACACTAACATTACTCTCACACTCCATATAGAAGTCATAAATTATTTCAATCAATTCTTCTTGTTGCTCAGTTGTTAAATTAAAATTAAACTCTAAATAATCATTGTCTAAAAGTCCGTCAAGTTCGTTTGCGATTTCCATTTCGGTAAAAATTTCATAATCTCTTTTGTTAAATTCTTTTTCAAGTTCTTTTGCTAATTCGTTTCTTTTTGCTAAATATTTATTCATTTTTATTTTTTCTCCTTTATTTTATAGTCGTTATAAATTTTATGTTTGAAAAGTATTTTTGATAATTGTTTACAAAATCTTCTGTAAGACATAATTTTCTTAATTCTTTGTATTTGTTTTTGTCAATAAGTACATTGTCATCAACTATCATTAAAATACATTCATTCATTTTGTCCATAGTCATTGATATGCTTTTTTTATAAAGTTTTAATTGTTTATTCTCTATTGCTGATATTCTGCTGTTATATTGTGTTGGTGTTATAATAATTTCTTTCATTTTGTTTTATCCTTTATTTCCAATATGCTTTTATTCTATTCATTGTTTGTTTTTCAAATGCACCTAAACATCTATTGTTTGCAAATGTTTCGCACCAAATATAGTTTATTAATTCATCAATTACAGCCCCCACTGAATTAAGCCGTGTGCCAATTTCTTGACCTTCCACAACCAGTCTTTCCTTTTCGTCATTCAAAATATAATCATAGTCTGTTATACCGAATACTTCACAGATAGGTTTAATTGCTTCCAAAATTGTTTCTCTTTTGGTTTTGTCTTTTGTTTCGTGTATTAAATAAAAATTTTTCATAATCTAACTCCTGCTATTTATTATTTTTTAATGTGTATGTAATTTATAAATTTTGTTTTGGTTTTTATCTATTATTGTTATGGTTCCTATGCCTTTTGCTATTTCATAGTGATAACCACCACAATATGATTTTTCGCTATAACTTCCACAATTAAATTCTTTTGTTGTGAAAATGTCGTGTTCCAAGTCTAAACAATAATTCACAATATCTTGCTTTTTATATTCATTAAATTTGCTTGAAGTCCATTTTAAAATTTTGTTTAAATTAGTTTGTGTAAGTTTTAATGTTACGATTTCCATATTTTTATTCCTTTTCTCTCTCTAAACTTTTTAACATATTTGTATATAATTCCACTTTGCCAAAAATTTTTTGTTCTTCTTGTGTTTTAAAATATTTTTTATTTATTTCAATAAGCACATTTAGTCTGTCTTTAATTTGTTCTAGTGTTAAACAACTTTGATTGACAGGGAAGTAATAAAAATTATAAAAATCTCGCCATAGCCCAAAAGAATAATGTTTTGTTTCGCAATTTTTAACGATACAATATTCTCCGTTATCAAATAAAACTTCGAATTTTTCATTTTTTCTATTTACAATTTTCATAATTTTTCTCCTTTTATATATTTAAGAAGAAGTACCACTTGCCAATTTTATTTATGCAATATTCTTCCATAAGGTCTTTTTCATTTTTTGTTTTAATATCATTTTCAAGTTTTTCAAAATCTTCATCTGTTTCGCAAGTTGTTTCAAAAGTACTGCATATTGTATTTTCTAAACTTTCACTACAATCATAACTATCAACCAACAACTTGTTTTCTATAAAATCTTCTATATCAGTTGCTTTTAAATAATCTGCAAGTATGTTATAGTATTCTTGCTCTGTTATACTTTCAGTGCTAATATAGTCCAAGTAGTTGCCTAACTCATCATAAATTTTACTTCTGTTTTCTTCTTCGTTTGTTTCGCTTTGATATGGTTCTACATAAATTGTTCCCCAACCCAAGTTTAATTTTTTTAATTGTCTATTTGTTTGTTTCATAATCTTTAACTCCTAAAATACATATTTCCAATTTTAAAAATTCCGTAATTTTCGCAAAATTCTTTTTCACTCATTGTTTCTAAATCTTTTTTAATTTCTTTTATTTCTTGCTCTACTGCGTCAACACCATTCCCAAATATTATATCTTCAAAATATGTTTTCATAAGTCTGTGATAATCTTCTTCATAGTCATAACTTGTAAAAATTCTGTCCATATACTCGTATTTGTCTAGTTGTTGTAATTGATTGATTATTTCTGTTTTTGTTTGGTTCTTTATGTTAATATCAAAACTTTCCATAACTTGTCTAAAATCGTCAAGAATCTCAATCATATAGTTGCCATTGACAAGTGTTACATAATTGCCGTCAGCAAGTTGTACTTGTATTTCATCAGTATAGGTGGTGTCTTTTTTGTGTGTTATACTCTCAATAAGTGCCACCAAACTATCTTCCATTTTATACCAATTTTCGTCTTTTAATTTTGTTAATTGTTCGTTGTGTTCCATAAAATCGGTAACTTGTTCTCTAATTGTTTTCATTGCCTTTTCTCCTTAATCTTTTTATTATTCGTTTTATATCTTTTGAATCTAATTTTGGTTTAATACTCACTTGTTCATTCTCCCTTTTTGTTTATTTCTTCTTGCATTTCTTTCAGTCTATATTCTACAAATTCTGTAAAATATTTCTCGTTGCTGTTATTAAATTCTGTTATAAGATTATTTGCCAAATCTAAAAATTCTGTATCGTAAGCCATATTACAAGTAAAATCTATTTGCTTGTCTTTTTCTAAAATAGTTGCAATATTTCCAATGATAAGCCCTTTTTCTAAAAATTCTTGTTTTAATTCTCTTTGTTCGTTGATGTCGTGATACATTCTTAACATCACTAAATAAAGGTCTGTTGTGTCATATTGTTTTTGTAAAATTTCTATTAAATCTAAATCTGTGTTTTTGGACATATTTTTTATTCTCCTTTTGCATAATTTATAATATCTTTTGTTAATTGTTTATATGCACTTTCCAAGTCTTCCAATGTGTCATAGCCCCAATATTCAATTTCTTTACCAATGCTATCAAATAATTGTATAGACCAACCAAAAGTATCATCATCATTTTTATCTTTCGTTACAACGACTTTGCAATTATCTATTGTAAATATTTTTTTATCGTTAGAGTTCATGTTTTCAAGCGAATAAAATTGCCAATCATTGTAAAAGTTGTATGTTGATTTTTCTTTATAAATTTTTATCAATTCTGTTAAACATTCCATATCGTCTTGTGGAAGTCTGTTATACATTTCTTGTGTGAAGTTTTTAATCGTGTCCAATTCTTTTATTTTGTTGTTTGTGGTGTTGTAAAATACAATTTCTTGTTTTTTGTTATCGTAACACCAGTTTGTTATATCTTTATAGTCCATTGTTTAATTCTCTTTTCCGTAGTTTAAAATATAATCTCTATAGCTCTTTTTACTTGTATATTCCTTATTGTAAGAACTGTTGTATATTTTACAACCTAAGTCATAAAACTTGTCTAAAATATTGCACATTTCGTTTTTTAGATTGTTGTCACTTTTTGCATTTTTACTTGCAGAAAATACACTCATACTTTTTTCATATAGTTTGTTGTAAAGTACATTAAGTTGTTCTATTTCTTTTTTATTTTTCTCTTGAAAATCTTTGCAAAATATTCGTTCCTTTATTACTCCAAATTTTAAGCCAATATAATTTTCCATTTTATAAAATCTCCTTATTTCTTATATGTTTTAATTTTATCTCTTTTTGTAATACAAAATTTGATATAGTCTAAATATTCATTATCCAGTGTTTCAAGCCACATTTCTAGGTCTGAATAAAAATTACTTTCTGTAAATGTTATTTCTACGCTGTCGATTTCTCCATTTTTATATTTTGTTGTTTTAACTTCGTTCAATTTCCCATTTGACCTTATAATTAATTTTTTCATTTTATAAAATCTCCTTTTCTTTAAAAATTTCTAGTCTTGTTTGTTTTGAATTTTTAAATTCGTTATATATAATCAAATGTTTATTTGGTGCTGTTATATATTTTATAACTTCCAAAATAACTCCATTACCCTTTTGGTGTGAGAAAATTTTCATCAATTCTTTGAGTGTTGGTGCTTGCAGTATCTCGTCAAGAAAATATTTTTTCTCATATCCTTTGTTTTGTTGGTTGCTAATTTGCTCGTAAATAATTTTTAGTGCTGTTATAACATCTTGCTCATCACTTGCAATTTTTAAAATGCATTTCAGTCGTTTTATTTCTTGTTTTATATGTTTATTAAAAATAATCATTGTTCTAGCCCTTTTTCCGTTAATCTTTTTTCAATTCTTTTTGCCAATTTGTTTTCTCTTTCAAGTACCAGCAGCCTTTTTCTTTCTTTTTCTTCTTGTTCATTGATTGCAAAAATTTGTTTGTTAACTTCGTTCAATTCATAGTAGTTAAAATTTTTCTTTGCCAGTTTTTGCCTTTTGTAAAGTCCATTCAATACTTTTTTAGTTTGTCTATCCATAATTTACTCCTTTTTAACTTTTTGACTTGATTTTAAGCCGTTTAAGGCTTGTTTTATGTGTGGCTTGATAATTTATACTTTTTTGTGCTTTTCATTTAAAATTGACCCGTTTCTGTGCTTTATTTGTGGTGGTTTGTGTAATTGTTTCGCTTTACTTGTATAAAAATTTGTTTACTTGTGGTGTTATATCTGTACCATTTCTTAAAATTTTTAAACTACTAATATTCCTATTTGCGTCAATCAATTTACTCATATAATTGTACATAGCACTCAATTTTGAATATTCAAACTCGCTTGTTTGTTCTCCCTTGTTAATATATTTAATCTCATAACTGTAATTTTTCATTGCTTTAATTCTCCTTTTTACATTTCAAATTCAATAATAATTTTATAGATTGCAATTTGGTTTTTATAATAATAGTCTTTTAATGCTTCAAATTCTTTTTGCATTTCTTCAAAACTAAAATAACATTGTGCATTATATATGCTTTTAGAATATAAAACTCTGTTATTTTCTTTATCAAAAAAATTTATATACTTGATTTCATTATCAGCTTTTTTTAATTCAATTACTTTAATATAATACATTTTTTCATTCTCTCCCTTTATCTTGTTCTTTTTTCATTGCTGTTACTCCTTTTATATCTCAAATGGCAATATATCAAAGTAAAATGCAACTTTGCCATTTTCAAAAATTTCATTATCATAGTAAATTGTGTTTACTAACATATTTAGTTTTTTTGCATAATCATATTGATTTTGTGGGCAAAGTTTTTTCATTGCTGTTATATAATCTTTTGCGAATTGTTCCACTTGCTCTTGTGCTTGCTCTTCGCTGTTAAATAACTTGTTAGTTGGTTGGTTAATCGTTCCAAATTTTAACTCGTTTATGATGATTGCGTATTTTATCATTTTTTATTACTCCTTAAATTTATTTTTTGTTATGTTATAGTTTTATAAGTTCTTCAAGTGTTATACCTTTTAATCTTTTTCTTGCTATCTCAATAGCATTTTTTCGGTGTCCTGCATTGTTTATTAAATTATCAGCCCAACTTTCTGCTTGCTTTTTTGTTACTTTACGCCAGCCACTAAAAAATGATTTTATAAAAATTTCTTTTTCCATTTTTTATTACTCCTTTAATTTATTTGATTATTTCAAATTCGCCTGTGATTGCGTCAACTTTGCGAAGTTGTGGTTTTAAGTTTTGTATTTTATTATAATATTTTAATGCTTTTGATTCTGTTGTTAAAATCTTTGTATTTTTGCAATCGTCTTCTATAAAGACTACATAATAAATTGTTTTCATTGTGTTATACTCCTTAATTTAAAAATTTTATTGCATTTCAGCGGGTCGGCTGTTATGCTTTCCCGCCGTCTTGCGTTTGTTTGTGTTATCTGTTAGCCCAGTATCCGTATGTTGTTATGTGGTTTTTGTATTTATTCCAATACTTTTGAAGTCTTGTTGTGTATTCGTCTTTTTGTTGTTTATATAATGTTAAAATGTCTTGTTTTTCGTCTGCTGTTAATTCTCTTGTGATTTTTTCGCAAAATTGATTTTCTTTAAATTCCCAGTCATTCATAACATTAACATAAACATTTTTAAGATTGCCATTGATAGCAAAATAAAATTTATTGTATTCATGTTCTGCTTTTTCTTTCAAGTGGTCATATTTGTTGCAATTAAATTTGTTATGCCATTCAAAATTTTCAAAATTGATTTCGGGTGCGTCGTATTCGTCGTCATAGTATAATGTTTTTGTTATTGATAATTTGCTTGCTTTTTCAATTTCAAAAATAAAGCCGTCAGTTGTTTTGTAATAGTTATATTGTTTTAAGATAAAATCTTGCATTTTTGGATCTTGCCATTCACTTTTTGCAAAATTGATTTTTTCTTCTTCTGTTAGTGGTGTTAAACTCTTTAAAATGTTTTCTTGTTTTTCGTGTGGTTTTACTTCGCTTGCTGTTATAGATTCGCCGTCTGTTAATGTTTCAATAAATTTTTTAACTTCTTCGGTTGCTTTGTTGTACCAGCATTTTTTTGCGGTGTGCCATCTAAAATTTTTATTTTTTAATTCTGTTATAATGTTTTGGTTTGGTTTTTGGTTGAAGTAGATTTCAACCCCGTTAAATTGTTTGTTATTAATTATTTGTATGTTTTCCATTGCTTAAACTCCTTTTATATAATTTTATTTAATAATTTCATTAAAAATTATTGTTTTGTTTTTTTCGTTAATTTCAATATTTGCAAGTCCCAACTCGATTTTTTGTTTGTTCAAATTGTATAAAAAATTTATACATAGATTTTTTAAAATGTTGTCATTATGATAATTATAAATGGTTTTGTTCATTTCTTTCTTCCTTTTATCTTTTTAATTTTTTTTTGGTGCAACTTTTGGCGGTTGCTGTTATGTGTTTTTATTCGTAATTTTTTGATAGTCCAGCAGTAAAAAAGTAAATATCATTTAATAATATGTTTTTAAAGCCTGTTTCGAGTGTTGATTGCTTTATTTTGTTATAAAATTGTATTGCTTCGAATAAGTCCATATTTTGAAAAATTTTCATTGCTTTTGCCTCCTTTTGTTAAATTTTGCGTGGGTTTTTTCTTGCGTGCTGTTATATAGTTTTAAAGTATTATAAATGCTAGTTCGTCAAACATTTTGGGGATCTTGCGTTCTTTTTCTTTGTAGTATTTTTTTAACTCTTCTTCTCTTTGATTGATAAATTTTAAAGCCGTTTCGTTGTCTTTGTATTCTTCTCTTCTCTCTTGCAAGTTTTTGAAGTCGTCCAGCTTTTGCTGTTCTAGTTTTTCAAGTGTTATATCTTCCAACTCCTTTATTTTTGCAAAATTTTTTTCGTACTCTTCTGCGTTTGTCATTTTTTTAAACTCCTTTAAAATAAAATTTTTATACCGCCGTGGCGGTTGGTGGTAAGTTGTTTTTTTTGAGTGCTTGCCAAACTCTAAAAATTTAGTTTTTTATATGTTTTAATCTAATTCCTTTGAATAATTTTTCAACGCTGTTATAAGATTCCAGCCGTTGCAGTTTTGCAACTTTTGGAAGAGTTGCAGATCTCCCAAAGTGCAAAGCTCTATTTTTTTAGTTAATTTTTTAAATTCATTTAATTCGTTTATGTTCATTTTTTTATGTTCCTTTTTTTATTTGTTATTATTTTAGTTATTGCAGTAAATACATTTTTTTGTGTTCCAGTCAAAGATTGATATTTGTTTTAGTTCCTTGCCAAGTTTTAAAGCCTTAGAAAGTGAATCAATTTTAATTGATATATCAATGTAAGCTTTTCCTTCTTCTATCCAGATTCCACAAAATTCGTTTTGTTTGATTGTGTTTAGTATGTTGTTGATTGCGTCCAGTACTTCGTTTGTGTTGTTTATGTTTAATGTGTAGCAGTCTTTCTTGCTGACTTGATAGCCTTTTTTGAATTCTACAGATTCGCCGTTTTTATTTAGTGTTGCTCCGTTGTTTTTTATTATGTTTTTTAATGTTTGTAACTTCATGTTTTTAACTCCCTTTTTTTTAATACATAGATATTTTACACTATTAAAATAACAATGTCAATAAAAAATTGAAAAAATTTTTATTTTTTTAAAATTTTTTTTATGCAAGAAGTTCAACACTTGCAACAGTCCAGAACTCCGCCATAATATCAATTTTAAAGCCGTTTTAAGCCCGTTTCAGCCGTTTTTATATATTGTATAATAAATATATTAGAATAGTAAAAAAGTTTAAAATATTGTTGTTTTTATGCCTTTACTGATGCTTTGAAGTTTTTTATATATTTTTATTATAGTATAAAATTTTTTAATTTTTTTTTATAAAATAGTTCACTTATTTATTTTTTGCGTTTGTTTTGGTTCGTTCCAGAAGTTCCAGAAGTTCCAGCCGTTGCCTGCTTTTTTGTTCTTTTATATTATATTATTAAAAATATATATTTTAAAAATTTTTTATATATTATATTATTATGCTTTGCGTTCTGTTTTTATGCTTGTTTTGCGTGTTTTTTTGTTCGTGCTTTTGTTTTATTATGTATGTATTATATTTTATATATTATTTTTTTGTTTATATTTTAGTTTTGTTTTTATATTGTTTTTATATTATTATAGTTTTTTTGTTTTGCTTTTTTCTTTTTTATTATTGTTGTTGTATATCTTTTTTTTTGTTTTTGTTTTATTATTATATATTTTTTATTGTTTGAAAGATTTTAAATAAAAAACACTTTTTTTAAAATTCGCTTGTTACTATTAAAAGCAAAGACATCAAAACGGCAGGCGACTGCATTATATCCGGCAAGTGGTCAAAATTTTAAAATTTTAGTTAATTTTTTAAATTCGTTTACTTATTTTTTTTGAAGTGGTCAAAATATGCAAAATTCGTTACTATATTATGTAATATATACACGAATGTATCAGCGGGGGTATGTTTTAAGCAATGAAGCACAAAAAACCGCCAGCCCCTAGTAGCACTTCCATCCATGCCTAGCAATTGAAAATTTTTTATTTTTGAACGTAATTCGATAGGCCAATAATAGTTTTTTTTCAAGAGTAGATTTGGGGGTTTTGTTTTAGCGATAGCGAGAAAGTTTTAAAAATTGCAGAGATTAAGTTTTAAAAATTTTTTTTATGGCGAAGTGAAAGTAAGAAATTTTAAAATTTTTTTGAAAGATTGTGAGGGGGTAGTGGGAGGCGGTGGAAAAATTTTTTAGCGAAAAAGTTTTATGTGGCATGGAAGGTATCAAATTGCTGAGGTCGTGGAAATGATGGAGGGGTGTTGGCGAAAATAAAATGGGTGGAGATGTTGAGCGGGGTGGAGGGGGCCGTGGGAAATAGTTCAAATTATTTGACAAAAAGTCAAATTTGTGGTATAGTAGAGGCAAGATGGAAAAAGTTGAAAAGTTTGAGAACACGAAAAAGTTTTGTAAGCACTGGTGGAGAGTTTATAGTCCAAGAAGGATTGAATACTGCGACTATGAGCAAGAATGTGCGGTGGTGTTTTTTGAGAAACTTGTCTCATATTCAATGAGGGAAGCAATAGCAATTTGGAACAAAAGATATAAATATGTTTTATTGCAGATGATATATAAGAATAAGTCAAATATGGCAATTAATATTAATATTGAAAATGTTGGATGCTCGGATAATTATTTCCTTATTGATGATATTGGACTCACAACAAAAGAAGCTTTTATTTGCAAAGGTTTGATTGACGATGAAACATATAGAGATCTGGATGCAAACAGACAAGATATACTTGGACTTCGCAAGAAAGTTGGGGATTATTTTGAAATAGATTATAAGCATAGGGGTAATGCGAAGAAAAATATTTCAGAGATAGGGCTAGCGAATTTGAGAAGTGGGATTAAAAAAATTGCACATTTTGGTCGTGAAAAGTCTATACAAGCGAGACAAAGGAAAATGAATATGATTGACAATGGTATAGTTGTAAAAACTTTTTTAAGTCTTAAAGAAGCAGCATCTTTTATAGGCAAGACTCCTGGTGGAATAAGAAGTGCGATTAGGCATAATTGTAAATGTGGGGGGTATAATTGGCAGTATGCATAATGAAGATTATGAAAATGTTTTAGACGGCGACATTTTGAATGTTTTACTCAAGGATAGAACGACTGGCAAAAATATAATTTGGGCAACGGACAATTATGGATTTAGTCCAGGTGAAGAAATAAAAATTGAAAACTTGCCTTTGATAAAACCTAGATTGGAGAAAAGCAAGGAAGAACAGCAGAAAAGGACAAAGGGTAAAGCTGAAGTATTTACTCCATCGTGGATATGCAATGATATGAATAATAACTTGACAGAAGAGTGGTTTGGTAGAAAAAATGTTTTTAATGTATCTACCGGACGGGGATGGAAAACAAACAACGAGAAAATTTCTTTTCCTTGTGTAGAGGGTAAAAATTGGCTAGACTATGTTCGCTCCACAGTGCTTGAAATAACTTGTGGGGAAGGGCCATTTCTTGTAAGCAGATATGATACAGTCACCGGGGAATACATAGACCCTTTTGATAGAATCGGTTTGTTAGATAGAAAAATCCGAGTGGTGAATGAAAATATTGATTTTGGTAGTGATGGTTGGTTCGAGATAATTCTTGAAGCATATAAGGCTACCTATGGTTATGAATTTCAAGGCGATAATTTATTCCTTGCGAGAAAAAATTTATTGCTAACTTTTATAGACAATTATCAATTAAGAATAAACAAATATGTAGACAAAGAAAAACTTTTACAAGTTGCAGAAATAATTTCGTGGAATTTGTGGCAAATGGACGGGTTAAAATATGTGATACCTAATAGTTGTAAAACCACAAATCAAGGACAAATATCTCTTTTTACTAGTGATTCTGAGAAAGAATGTCCTGGATGTAAAGAAAATAATATTTTAAAACATACTGGAATCTATTGTAAAATAAAAGATTGGAAAACAAATTCTGTTGGAAGATTTGTAGATATTGTGAAAAAATAAATAAATTTTAAAAAAAATAGTTGACAAAATAAAAAATATGTGATATTGTATAATCGGTTTTTAACAAACTAAAGACTCTGGTCTATTTGGAAGACGACAAACAGGCTAGTTCAACTGAATAGACTAGAGGATTGTAAAATTCACAAAGAAAAGTGGCGTCTTACACTGAGTATTTGTGAATTTTATTTTACAATTTACAGCTCATAGCTAGAGAGCTTCAACAAAAAATAGCGGGTGAACTTGGGTGCCTATTCCTCAGTTTACTGCAGAGTGGTAACTAATCGCCATGACATGCCACAATAAATAAAGAAGGCGGGGTAGGGTTCATTCGGATGAGGGGCCTTTCACAATACCAATGGACCGAATCGTTGGTGTGAAAGTGTGTTTGAAACAACACATCTGCAACAGGCATTGCAAAAAAAAAGACAGAAACTTCAACAAGTGGATTGTATGTTTAAGTAGCAATAAAGCAGAGTTTTCTCTTCTTTGCAAGGGGATACTCTACCTATTGCTATTTTTAACATTGCTTAACAAATGGATTGTGTATTTAATATATATTATATAAAAGGAGAAAAATATGTTGCATTTCTTAATATGCTCAATATTATTGGCAATTTTAAAGCCGTTTTTGTTTAAAAGATAATAAAAATATTTGACAAAAATGGCAAAATGTGATATTAAAATTGTAGAATATGGTGTGAGGATAAATAGATGAGCACGCTTTATAAGGGGAGATATTTAATAGCGATTTATGATAAGGATGATTATTTGGTTGATGTATCAGGCAATCCATCAACATTGAAATGTTTTAAAAATTCAGCCGTCGCTAGGTCCATAATTTCTAAAGTGTTTAATGGCGAAAGGAAAAATGAAAGCATACATTTTATTGATGTATTTGAAAAACATGATGATATTTTTTCCGATGAGGATAAGGTTTTTTTAGAATTTGTTGAAATGGAAAAGACATCAAAAAATACGATTGCGAGTTTTTGCAGAGAAAATAATATTAGTGAGCGCACATTTTATAGAAAAAATAGTATTCAAAAAGGAATGGAGTTGTAATCGGTGGGCATGGCGGAATCGGCAGACGCACAGGACTTAAAATCCTGAGAGAAAAATCTCGTGAGGGTTCAAATCCCTCTGCCCGCACCAAAAATAAGGGGATAGAAATAAATGGGTTTTGTAGATGATAAAAAGCTAGAAAGAAAAAGAATAATCAAAGATAAAATAGCGGGGATTTTTAATCGTTCTCACATAATAGAGAATGATATTATTGTTGCTCAAAAACATATAATGCAAAAATATGGATTAAGTGCTATTGATGCACTCACTATGCTTTCAAATTTGGTTATTGACAAAAAAATAGATGTTGAACTGGATGAGTTTGAGTACAAGCATTCATTTTTAAAAGTGTATAGAATAAAAAATATTAAACAATTGTAATAAAATGGCATAAAAGTGTTGACATTTTACAAATTAAATGATACATTGTTTGTGTGAACAGTTGATATATTGTTTGCGACTTCCTCATTGTGAAAGCAATCGACCCTAAATGTATTTTTTTTAACGGCTTAGTTTGTTAGTATAATTAACATAAGAGCATATTCATTTTTTCTTACAAGGGCTGCCCTTTTTGTATTGCTTTCAAATTATTTTAAAGTCTGGTCTTTATGATCGGGCTTTATTTTTGTTTGACTTTTCGCACAGTTTGTGGTATAATATAAATATATTTTATAGAAAAGGTGTAGTTTCCCTGATGAAAAAACTTCAACAATTTAATGTGATGGCATTCACATTTGATAGACTGAAAAATAATAATTTTAATTTAAACATCACTCCGCTAGAGGCAGAAAGAAATGAAGAACTTATTGCTTTGGCAGACAATGAATGTCTACGTGCGATTAGAAGAATAACAAATCATCCATTCAGTGACGGCGGTGAAAACAAACTTTCAAATTTGTTTTTAGAAAGAAAAAAGATTACAAAACAAAAAAATTCGCCAGAAAATAGAAAAAGAATTGCCGACATAAATAATGAGATTAGAGATTTACTTTATATTCCAGATATTGTTTCTATAACAACACCTAAAAAAGCAAATTATAAAACGATTGGTAAAAATGGGTTTTATCTCAATGGTAAACATTATAGAAGATTAATGTGTTCTGCAGCAATGGCTAGGACAAATCGTGCTTTGTTTTGTACTGATGAAATATATCCAAGTTTAGATGAAGTCTTGAGATGTGGATGCAAACAGACGAAGATTGTCCCTGCTAAATGGAATGCTTATTATAGTCTAATGAGTTCGGCAGCCTTTCAAGTTTCAACTCCTAGAGTGTGTGTAATACCTGACCTTAATATAAAAATGTTTAAGGATGTAGATTGGTCTACACCCAACGAACATCAAGACATAATAACTCATGAAAATAAAGAATTAGAATTTAATCTTTGGGATGGTATGGGGTTAATATCTCCTGAGCTATCTAAAACTTGGAGTGAAGAAGTTGGTTATGATGGTGTCGCTGAAAGTTTTATTGTGCGTGCACCTTTTATCAAAGGCCTAGTTGCAACTTTTGATTTTCATAGATTCTCAAAAGAAATCGCTAAAAATGATATTATAAGAGATATTTACGGCAATGAATATCATTGTGATGATATAGATATTATTTTAACTGAAAGTCAATTCAAGCTTTGGAAAGGTTATGATAATATAGAAACCCATGAAGACGCAATGAATAAGTATGGTATTCGGTGGGGAGTAACTAAAATTGGTGCACCTGAAAAGAAAAAAACTATGAGAACCAATTATCAATTCATACAAGTACTTAATCTTGATGATAATAGTATGAAAGAATTGTGTGAACCTACTCTCAATTGGTTTAGGAATATATTTGGTGGAAGTTTTGAATATAAGTTATTATATTCTTTAGGCAAAATGGTTCGATATGATGAAGTTAGTGACTTGTGGGGTAAGATACAAGATACTTCTATCAAGGCTTTAATGCTTGAACCTGATTTAATCCAAGATTCATACTTGACAGATAAGATAGTGAATTCGGTTAGAAAAAAAATAAAACAATCATACATTGGTAAACTTATTGTAAATGGTAGTTTTAACTTTTTGTATTTTGACCCTTATGCTTTGGCGGAATATGCATTTGGTATGGAAGTTAAGGGGTTGCTTAATGAGTTTGAATTTTATGCTGATTTTTGGTCCCAGAAAGGATGTAGTGAAATTGCAGCTCTTCGTTCTCCTATGACTTGGAGAGCAGAAATAAATAGGTTGAAGTTATTGCATACGGAAAAAATGCAAGACTGGTATAGATATATACAAAATGGCATAATACTTAATATTTGGGGAAATGATAGAGATATATTTTCAGGTTGCGATGCGGATGGGGACACCCTTGCAACTACTGATAACCCTGTTTTTATAAACAAATGCTATGGAGGAAGACCTATATTATATGAACACCAAGCAGCCATAAAAGAAATTATAGAAAAGTAGGGATATTGAATGAAAGAAAACGATTTGTATAAAGTAGATATTTTAGCCTTCAACTCGCAAATAGGTTATATTACAAATTTAGGTACCACATTTTATGCTATGCAAGCACAATATCCTAAGGGAAGCCCTGAATATGAAGAGTTAGATAAAAGGTTGAAACTTTGTTGCACGTCTCAAAGTGCGGTTATTGATTCAGCAAAAGGCATTAAAGTGCGACCACTCCCAAAACATTGGACCAATTACCAAAAAATATTAGAAACAGACACTGAAGAAGAAAAAGCACGAAAAAATTTTGAGAATAAACTTGTAATAGAGAAAAGACCTGAATTTATGAAACATCTTTATCCTCATTATGGAAGAAAATATAAACAATTTAGGGAAGATTTTAATTTATATTCTCAAACAAAATTTGGATGTGATATAAAAGACTTAAATAAAAACGACCAAGAACAAAAACAAACTTTAGAATATTATAATCAAAAAAATCCGCTTTTAGAAAGTGATAGTGTAATGAATAAAGTTTGTAGATATATGGAAAAATCTATAAAAGAAATAAAAGTAAATAAAGCTAAACCAAACAACCAGAAAATTTTTGAAAAACTTTATAATACAACCATTGTGCTTGATAATGATAATTTAGAAAAAATGAAAGTCGTGAAACAAGAGTATGACAATTTCAAAAAAACTAAACAACTCAAAAGCAGTGAATTTACAACCTATGAACAATATTACAAATTTTTAAGAAATAAATGTTTACAAGAGATTTCTAGTAACATACAAGAACTTGCAAATTTGGCGATATACATTTGCTATTTCTTAAATCCAACCAAGCCAAAAGATTTCTGTTGGGATGTATTCGGTGGAGGGATTGTAGAAAATTTGAAAGAGAATCATCCAACTGCACGTATTCCTAAACCTAGTCTAACTGGCGATGTTGAATATCTTGGTGAGAGATATGAGTTTGTGGATTTTGATTATAATGCTACAGATACATTCGATAGTGAGAGCTTAAGTGATAATGATTTCGAAGCATTTGAAGACATAGATGATTTTGAGGATGGTGAAGAAGATGTTGATTTTTGATAATGACAAACACTACCAAAATTTAATAGACAATGGTTTTGAGAAATATCCAAACAAGCGAGATTTAATTATTCTATGCGAGCATTGGTTGGAAGATGGATTGCCTTTCAATTCTCTAAAAGATAATATAATTAATTATTGTTTCACGTGGAACAATCAATTCAATGAAGCACAAAATGAGAATTTAATACTATCTGTAATTAAACAAGTAAAACAAAACATAGAGAATGGAAAGCCTTTTGAAAATAAAAAAAATATTATATTTTATAAATCAGAGTTGGATGCTTTACTTGGAATAAAAGATAAAAAATTGCAACGAGTATTGTTTATTATGATTTCTTTGGCTAAGTGGAGAAATGCGAATTATATTTATTTAAACAGTGGCAGTAGTATAAAATTAAAAGATATTTTTTCTTTGGCAAATATAAAATGCACGAAGAAAGAACAAATAATGTGTCTACATGAGTTAAATAAGAATGGATATACGGATGTTCAACTAAAACCTTTGTTAAAATTCATTATTCCTTGCATTGTATCTGATGGAGAAGTGGTATTATCTTTTGATATTAGTGATAATATGCTCGATGAGTTATTGAATATTACTTTACCACATTGTGAAAGATGCTGGAAATCTTTTGAAAAACAAAGTAATAAGCAAAAATATTGTAAGGAATGTGCTAAAATAGTTAAAAATGAGCAAAATAGGTCATATTTGCAAAAAGGAAAATAGAAAATTGCATAAACATACACAATTTTGCATAAAAATTCTTACTTTTATATATTATATATATATAGAAAATTGGACCAAAATAAAATTTACTATGTAAAATTTATAAAAAAATCTTAAAATGGAAAAGGAATTACTAAAAATGGGTAAAAAGAAACTTGATTTTGAAAAATTATATAATGAATTAAGTCAAAAATATTCTGATACGCTTGAGAAGTTAGAAACATACGAACTTAAAGTTGTTCCTAAGTTTAGTGTTGGACAAACAATTTATGCAATACATCCAGCAAATGAAGAACCTTTGGAATTAGTCGTTGACAGTATAGAAATAACAAAATTGGGAATATTCTATAATGAGTTTGTAGATGAAAATACTATGAAGTATATGCCAGAATTATTTTGCTACGACAACTTGACCGAAGCAAAAGAAAATTTGGAAAACTTGAAAAACAACAAAGGTTTGTTAAATTTAATGGCAAATCAAAATATAAAAAAATAAAAAATACGAAAGGCACCTAATTTGTTGGTGTCTTTTTCGTTAGGGGGAATTTATGAAAAATTATATTTGTTATCCAATGACACCAAAAGTGTCTAGTCGTTTTATTAGTAAGGTTAGAGTGTCTAGTGGGGAATTAACCCCAGGAAGTGCAATTATTGCAGACATATTAGATAATTCCTTAATTGGTAATTATGAAACATATTCACCAAGAACTGCAACTGCTAATGATTTAGGTAGCAAATTTTTTGCTTTGGTTTTGAACGATGGATTTGAGACATTAGAAGATAATCGTAGACCTGATGGCCAACCCAACTATTTTACTTATAAATATAAAGTTGGCGATGTCGCTCCTATATTATTTTTAGATAACCATATGGAATATAATATTGGTGTAGATTGTATAGCCGATAATACAAAAAATCTTGCAATCGTTGGGAATTATCTTGTCCCTGTCGCTGGTTCTACTATGCTAAATGCTGTCGCTTCTATTCCAAGTGGTACATTTGTTGGTTTAAAAATTTTGGCATTAAGAAGTACTCCTATGGGTGGAGATTTCGGTGGACAATTCTCTTTGAGTTTTGTGTGTACACCAATTTTTGTCGATGGTAAAGTTTCTCCTATCAAATATGATTTAACTGTAAATCAAGGTGAAGGTACTACATTAACAATTAAACGAGGCGAAGAAACATTACAAGCAGGTACGGGAGTATTAAATGCTGGTGATACTTTAACTATTTCTTCTACTCCTGAAGGATCTAAATTACGAATCAATGGTGAAGAATGGGCAAATCCTAGCACTTATATTGTAGCTGGTAATGTGACAGTTGTTTCTACTGCAAATGGTGGATAATAAAAATCACAAAGGGCTCGTATGAGCTCTTTTCTCATTGCTGACATTTTGTGTCCTAGTGGGGTCGTGACCCAAAGTGATGACAATTTTAAAATTATTATAGAAAAATTTATTATAGAAAAGGTGGTGTACCTATGGCAAAAGTTGCTGGAAAAACTAGTTACAATAAATCTTCAAAAAAAAGTTTAGAAGAATTGCTTGCTAGTAAAAAAACAATCCAACAAAAGACTTTGGAACAGCCTATTGATAATGCCGTGCAAGAAAATAATGACATACAAGAACAACATCAGCAACCTATTCAAAGGGAAATTTCTTTTGATGAATTAAAAGATTTATTTGGATATGGTTTTACTGAGAGCGAATATCGTGAAATGTATAGAAAATTTATTTCTTTACAAAACAACTATCCTTTAAAAACTGAAATGCATAAAGAAGCTTTGATTACTTATGTAAAATATGCGTTCAAAAGAGATAAAGCCATTGCTGATGACGATATGGATGCTGCGGACAAATGGGGTAAGCTATGTGCTAAGCAAGCAACTGATGCAAAAATAAATCCTAGTCAACTTTCTGCTGCAGACTTAAGTGATGGTATTAATAATTTTAGTAAACTTGTAGAAGCTGTAGAAAGAACTCAAGATATAATTCCTATATTACCAAAATATAAACAAGCACCATTAGATATGGTTGATTATACTATATGGCAATATGTTAATTATGTCAGAAGATTACAAAATCTGCCTACAATAAAATATGATGAATTATATAAATTTTTAGAAGAAAAAGCGAAAACTGATAGCAAATCTTATCCTTTTGTTCAAATCCCACCTAATGGACATTATGATGACAAGGGGGATAATGTATAATGCCTTCATATGGAAACTTTCAAAGTGATAATAAAAAATATTCATCAAAATTGTCAAGAGTAAATGTAAATAATCCTGAATTTAATTGTGCTGTTGATGTTGTTGGAGAAGATAAAAGAACAGGTATTCAAAAAAATATACACAAATGGGCAGAATTGATTGGTTATCTCAAATGGATGCCAGATATTTTCCTAGACTTAATTAAGCCAGAAACTGGATGTAAATTAAGGCTGGGATTAGACCAACGAATGCAATTAAGATGTTTGTTTAGGTTTGAAAACAATTATATCGTGTTGCCTCGTGGTTCTGGTAAAAGTATGATAAGTTTCATGGCGGCTATAATAAAGTGTATATTTTATCCTACAATACAAATTGCATTAACCGCACAAACTAGAGAAAACTCAGCAAAGATTATAAAAGATAAATATGAAGAATTGATTTTGTCTTATCCTTTGCTTAAAAATGAAATATTTTCTGCCAAATTCCAAAAGGATACTGCTGAAATAACCTTGCATAATGGAAGTAAGATTTGTAATCTTGCGAATAATCAATCTAGTAAAGGTGCCCATGTTCAATGTGGCATCGTAGATGAAGACAACTTAACTGATGATAAGTTATATGAAGATGTATTGGAACCTATATTTACAACGGTTCAAAGGACAACTGTTGGCCCTAAATGCATTGTTGACCCAGAAGAACTTAATGGAAGTATCTCAAAATGTACAAGTTCGGGTTTTCGTGGCTCATCGGCATTTTATAGATGTTTGAGTCATTTAGAAAATATGATTAACTTAAAAGGTGAAATGTGCATTGGTGCCAGTTGGCAACTTCAGGCATTTTATGGTCGGACATCAAAGTCAAAAGTCTTAAAAGCAAAAGACAAAAATAGTTCCGTTGCTTTTGATATGAACTATAGGGCGGTTTGGACAGGAGCATCCTCAGATGCACTTGTTACGATGTCAAGATTACTTGCTTGTCGAACATTAACAACTTGCGAATTGGTAGCAACACAATCATCGGAATATGTTTTGGGAGTAGATATTGCTCGCTCTGATAATAGTAATAATAACCAAACATCAGTCGCTGTTTTAAAAATAATTAGAAGAAAAGATGGTAGGGTTCAAGAAGTTCAATTAGTAAACATGTATGCTATAAGTGGCACATTGGATTTTAACGCTCAGGCCATAGAAATAAAAAGAATAAAAGAAAGATATAATGCAAGTATTATCGTGATAGATGAAAACGGATTAGGCCGAGGTTGTACAGACCAGATAGTAAGAGAACAAGTAGACCCACTAACTGGAGTTTCTTTAGGATGCTATGACACTATTAATAGTGAAAGAATACCAGAAGTCGCAGGTAGTCCTAAAATTGTTTTTTGCTATATGGCACAGAAATATGATAATAAAAGTATTCAAACTTTTATGGATTGTGTAGAAACTGGTAAATTAAGATTGTTAGAAAAGAAAACTGATACTGAATATGAGTATCTTGTTGATACAACTATGCAAGAAAAACAAATTGCTTTCATACAAACAGATTTCTTTGTAGAAGAAGTTTCCAATCTAAAATTAAAGCATTTAAGTAATGGTGGTTTGTCTATTGAAAGAGTAACCAAAAACATGAACAAGGATAGATTTTCAGCGGTTCAATATGGATTGTGGTATATTATGGAATATATGGATAATGCAATTATTGAACAAACTGATGATGTAGAAGAATTGTCAAAATATATTATGTGGTAAAAAGGAGAGAAGTGGATGTCAAGAAATAAGAAAAAATATTCAAGACAAAATAACATGCAAACACAACAAATAAATAACACTGCAAATGAACCAACACAACAAATTCCTTTAACCGATGCACAAGTTTTTGATGTATTTAAGTTTGCAGAAGAAACATATAATTATGCTTATGGTGGATATGCTCCAAAATTTGATAGATATGGTACATATACTCCATATTTAACAAATGAAAGGCTATCTGAGATTGGTTTAAATCCAAAAAAAGTTAGCGACAAACAACTAAATTCGATTTTAGAAGCACCAATTTCAAATCAAAATGAGTTAATTGGGTATAGTGAATGGTTAAAATTTAATGATATGATAGCCAAGAGAACTCTTGGTTATCTAGGAAACTTACCAGCATTTGACTATACATTTACTTGTACAAATGTTGAAAATCCATCTGAATATAATAGCAAGGAATATAAAGAAGATTTAAAAATTGTAAAAGATTTCTTGTCAAAATTTGATGTTCGTGGACAGTTCTCGTATGTGAATAGAAGAACTTTTGAAACTGATGCCTTTTATGCAGTGCTTAGAATGGATGGGGATAATTATGAGTTTCAAGAATTGCCTTATCAATATTGTAAAATAACTGGTAGAAATTTAGATTGGGGTTTCCAATTTGACTTTGATATGAACTGGTTTTTGAAAATGGGATTAAGCTTTGACCAATATCCTAGTATTTTCAAAAAAATGTATGATAGGGTAATGACTGCAAAATATGGGGACAAATATAATCCTGCAAACCCATTAGAAAAAAGAAAAGGCACTTTTGCATTGTGGTCGCAAACAAGTTCGTTGCCTACTAAGGGTAACTTTGCTTGTTTTAAAATGAATAGCGATATGTATGCAAGTATGCCATACTTAACTCCAATGTTTCAAGATTCAATCAACAGACCAGTTGTAAGAAAGTTGGCGATGAACCAATATATAATTGCTGCACAAAAAATTATGATAGGTCTTATTCCTTTGCTAAAAGACCAAAAAAGTGGACATATAAAGGATGCTCTTGCAGTTTCGCCAGAAACTATGGGTAGATTTTTAGGTTTATTGAAACAAGGGTTAAGCGAAGCAATAAAAATTACTGGTGCACCATTTGAAGATGTAAAACAAGTTGAATTTGAAATGCCTACTACAAATATGTATGACCAGGCAAATGCTATTCAATCGGCAAGTTCGGGGGCGACATCAAGAATAATATATGCTTCAGACCGTAGTACTGCGACTGAAATCGAATATTCGGTTGGAGTTGATAGTCTAATTGCTACTTCCGTTTATCCACAATATGAGAAATGGTTAAGTAGTCAAATAAATTTCTTTACAAAAAAATATAAATTTAGATTTAAGTTTGAAGGGACTAAATTCCATCAAGATAAAGAGAGACGCAAGAAAACCGCTATTGAATTTGCTAATATGGGCTTATTTAATGAACAAAAGTTGGCTGCTGCTTGGGGAATGGATGTTTTTGAATTGCAAGATCAATTAGAAATGGGCAATGCAAGTGGTATGTTTAACCTATTGAGATTGCCACCAAATGCAAATACTGCAAGTTTTGGCTCGGCAACAGGTGGGAGACCAAATGTAGATGTGCCTAGTGATAGCACAGAGAGAAATCTCGAAAGAATAATTGATAATAAATTAGATGAAAGGATGGGTAATTAGATGGGACTAACAAGTGAAAAAGCATTGATAGAGATAAATAAACTATTTGACCTTTGTTTCGAGGCTAATGCAATGACGGATAGAATGGTTTACGAATTAGACATAAAATTTAATTGTCCTAAGTTTAGTGAATGGCTTCACCATAAAATTGCACATTTATTTCCAGTATGGGCTGATAAAATACAAGAATATGGTTCATTGCGTGGTGATATGTTTTATCGTGGTATGATACCAGAACAAAAACAAGATTATCTAAATATTTCTTCATTGCTTGAAAAATTAACAATGAAAGTTGTTGAAATAGAGAGACAATGTGTTAAAGCATTGCACATTTCTGCAGAAACTGGTTCAGAGGGATATGAAGATTGGCTTCGTTCATTTTCAGTGGAAAACATATCTCCACTTATAAAGCAAGCAACGGTTCTATACACAATGGCAAAAGATTATGAAAATAGTGGCAATGCTTACAAAATAAATAAAGATTTTGGTGCTTGGGTAATTCCTCAATTTAAGGGGGATGACTAATATGTTAATAACCAATATTGAAGAATTAGAAAAGAAGAAAAAAGTAAAGACATATAGTTGTGGAAGCCAAAGGCAAAGTCACGAAATCAGAACAAAACTTGGAATGGTGCCGATAAAGGTATATCAACATAGTCAAACTGGCAAGTATATAAATGTTTTTATTATGACTGATGAACTTTCCAAATTTTTAACGGAATGGTCTAATAATAATCCGAGAAAAAAAATGGAGGTGTCAAATGAGTAAAGATAAAACTTTTGCTATAGAAGAACAAAAAAACAGCATTGATTTGCTTTATGATGATGATGATATTTCCATTGCTTCGATAGATTTGTTTCATATAGACAGTGAAGATGAGTGCAATAGAAACAAATGTAACATTTCTATGGCTACTGCTCAAAAGTCTTTACAAAGTATTATAAATAAACCGATTATTGCTAGGTTTAATTCTGTATGCAAAGATTTTGTAACTGATGTAACAGAGCATGCAAGAAACGAAAACGAAGCATTTAATATGAGAGTAGTTGGAACAATTCCAAGTGACAGTAGGATTAACTTTATCACAAGAGAAAATGGCAAAACTTATTGCAATGCGGAAGCGATTATTTATAAAAAATATGTTCCACAACTTACAGATATTTTGAAGAAAAACGATGGGAATTTAAAAGTTTCTATAGAAATAAGAGCAAATGGTAAAGATAATGAAGATGGTGTTTTCGTCATCGATGAGTTTGTTTTGCAAGGAGTAACATTATTATCTCCTAAAGTACCTGAGGGAATTGAAGGCAGTCATTTGGAAGTATTGAAATTTTCAAAGCAAGATGAAGATTTGCTTAATGAGAGATATTTACAATTTTCTCAATCTAAAGAGAGTAATCGAAATATTTTCGATGAAATAAAAAACAAAATAAAAAAGGAGGAAATAGAAATCTTGAATAGTTTAGGTGTAAATGACCTTCGTGAAAAAATCTGGAATGATTTAGATAAATACACTTATCATGATGGAGAATGGGAAGGTAAAAAATATTATGTAGAAGAAATTTATCTTGATGATAAAGAAATTGTTATTAGAGATAATGAAACTGCAAAATATTACAAGGTTCCATATTCGGTAGATAATGGTGATGTGAAAGTCGATGTAACTTCAAAAACAGAAGTAGAAAAAGGCTGGCACGAAAGACCATTAGATAACAAAAGATTTTCATTAATTTTTGCAAAAGAAGAATATGGTACTGGCGAAAAAATTAAAGTAGACAAATCAAAAGAAGCCGTAAGCGATAAGGCTTGGGGTGATGTAGATAAAACTGAGTTGAGACATAAAGTACTACAAGCAAAAAATTATAAAACTTTAGTACATGATGTCTATGCTGAAGTTGAGGATGGTTGGGAAGATGCTCCTAGTGAGAAACTTAAATACCCAATTATGCTTATCGAAGGTGATACTGCAGTTTATGCAAGATATGGTCTTGCCTCTGCTCTTGGTTATGCTAAGAAAGAGAATAATACTTCGGTTGTTAATAAGGTTGAAAAACTTTATAAAACAATAAATATTGAAGAAAAGGAGGAAAAGATGGACGGCGAAAAAGAACTTCAGAATAAAATCGACAAAGATAATCCTGAAATAGAAAAAATCAAAGATGATGCTGATGCGATTGAAGATGACAAAAAAGAAAAACTTCGCAAAAAAGATGAAGTTAAAAATGCCGTAGTTGATGCTCCAGAAAATGATAAGTTGAAAGACGACATCGATTCGGACAAAGACTATTGGAAAAAGAAATATTCAGAACTTGAAGAAAGTTTTAAGAATATGGAAACCGAGTTTTCAGCTTGCAAAGAAGAACTTCAAACCTATAAAGCGAAAGAAGATAAAGAATCTATGAAAGCATACTTACATTCTTATAGAAAATGCTTTAATGAAGAAGATTTGAAAGTTATGGCTAGCAAGATTGAAAATGCTCAAAGATGTGAGTTCGAAAAAGAAGTCGATGACAAAGTTAAAGAGTTTGTTAGAAAGATGTCAGAATGTGATGATCACGATGATGACACTGAGGAAAAAGAGTTTAAAAATTCTTTTGGATTTATGGCAAACACAAATAGTTTAAATATGGTTTCAAATGAAACTGAAGATGAATTAGAAAAAATTACAAAAAAATATAAAAATTAAAAAGGAGAAGAAATATGGCAAAAAATTATATTTCACAAGTTATTACACCAAAAGTTGCTTCTGAACATATTACAAAAGTAACTGTGCCAACTGGTGGCTTAATACCAGGACAAGTTGTTATTGCCGAAACACTTGACAATACAATAGCATACAATCACGAAGTTTACACTGCAACACAACCAGCAACTGCAAAATTGGGTAGCAATATGGTTGCAATCATTGTAAATGATGGATTTGAAACTTTAGCAGATGGTCGTAGACCAGCAGGTCAACCAAATTATTATGGTTACACATTCAAAGTTGGCGAAACTGCAACTGCTATCTTCCTTGATAGACACTTAGTATTTACAATCGGTAAAGATTGCTTAGATACTGCAACTGCAAGCAATGCTGCCGTAGGTAAATTCCTATACCCAGTAGATGGTTCTAACAATTTAACAGTTGGTGATTCTATCCCAGCAGGTACTGCTATGGGCCTTAAAATTATAGCAACAAAAGATATTCCAGTGGGCGGAAACATAGACGCAAGCAATACAGGTTTTGCTACAGCATATGTTTGCGTTGCACAATAATAGGAGGAGTTTGATATTATGGCAAAAAAAATAATGAAAGAATTTTTATTCGCAGAAAATGATATGAACGATGTTGAAACAATCGTTAAAAATTTTGCCGAAGTTGGTGCAGCCGCAACATATAGAGATTTCGGTTCACACGGCATTATTGAAGAAGTAAAATTAGATAATTACAAAGAAAGAGAACAAAAAGTTAAAGAAGCAACTGTTGCTTTTGCTGCTGCTAGAGCAGGTATTCGTTGCCCTAAAACTGCAACTGAAGTTGCTTATGCTTTAGACAATACAACTTTTAGAGATATTTTAAATACTATTATGGTTAGAACACTTGGAACTATGATGGTAACTTATGAATCACCACAACTTAATGCTCTTGTAGAAGTACAACCAGTTGAAGTTGGAAATTCATTCACTTATGAAATTGATACAAAAGCATTACCTGTTGCACAAAGAGCAACTTATGGCTCAAATGTAACAATGGTTCCATCTTATGCTATTGGTTCTAAAACTTTAAAACCAGTACCATATTCAATTGGTATTTCACTTGACTATATTAGAATAATCGCTAATGGTTATGATTGGGGTAAAGCAATTGCTAGAGTTTATGCTGGTATGTTGTTTGCACAATATAATGAAGTTGTTGGCGTATTATTTAATATGAATGCATTAAATGGTACTCCATTCTACAATGCTACTTTCTCTGCTGCTACTTATGTACAACTTGCAGAAGATGTTAAAATGTTGAATGGTGGAGCAGGTGTAACTGCTTATGGTACTCTTGTTGCTTGGCAAACAATTTCTGCTCTTGCTACACAAGGTGGTTTCACAACTAAAGATGAATATATTAAAAATGCATTCTTACAAAAAATTTATGGTGTAGATTCTATGGTACTAGACCAATTCACTAACTATGCTGCTCCATTTACAACTGCAAATGCTGCAAGTTTAAGAGCAATTCCTAATAACTTAATCGTATTGCTTTCTTCAACTGACAAACCAGTTAAACTTGCTCGTGAAAACTATATTAGAGTAATTGAAACACCAGCAAACGATAATACTTTGAATAGAAATGAATACTCATTCTTCCAAGCATTTGATGCTGATATTGCAACTGCATCACAATATGGTTTACAAAATACTCAAGCGTAATTGCTTATAGGCCACAAATTAAGTGGTAAATTTCATTAAATTTGGGCATAGACTTTAAATGTGGTTTATGCCCATTTTTTTGAAACAACATTTTATAGAAAAAATTTTTATTATTGAAAGGAGAAAATTCCATTATGGCAACACAAATTAAAAAAAATAATGTAGAAAAAACTGCTGATGTAAAAAATGAGGAAAAAGTAGAAAAAGTAGTTACTGAAACTAATTTGGCTACTGAAAATGAAATAAAACAACTTCGTGAAGAAAACGAACAAAAAACAAATGCAATAAACGATTTATCAAAACAAATCGCAACAATGCAAGAGTTAGTTAATAAGTTAATGGCAAGCCAACTTGATAATCCAAAGAAAGAAGAAGTTGATAAAGGTGATGTTCTTATAGGGTGTCGTTTTATCAATGGTGCTGCTATGGCAACAAATGATAATAGATTGGTTTGTAAATTCGATTGTGATGAAGAAAAATATGTTCCAGTCGAAGATTTTAAAAGGTATCTTAATGAGGCAAATAGAAATTTGAGAAATCTTTTTGAGATTGATGGTTTCTATTTTGTTGACCCTAAAGATTATGATAAATTTAAGATTAGAAAAAGACTAGATTTATCACACGAAAAAATTAAAGAAATTGTTTTCACAAAATCATTGACAGATATGATTGATAAAGTTAATTTATTGACAAACAATAAAAATGATTTTAATGCTTTGCATTTATTCCAATACGAAATTTGTAAAATGCTTGTGGACCCAAGTAGCCCACTTGCTGGTTGGAATTATGAGAACAGGATACATCTCGAAGATTACATCGGTATTAAATTTGATGAATTATTGGCACGACTTAGTGCGAGAAGTTTGGCTGCAAAAAACAGAAAATAATAAAAGGAGACCCCTATGGCAACTACATTTAGTGATATTATAGATATTGCTTTGATAACGATACAAGATTACAAACTAAACAACTTGTATCAAACAAATCCAGCAGATTTTCAGACTATAACAAATGCCTTTTTGCTACGTGGGCTTCCACAATTTACAAATTGTAAAACACCTTTAACTTATGATATGACTACTCAATCTTTCACTAATACATTAACACCTTTGGAAATAAGTATTTTGGCTGATTTATGGGTATATGAATGGTTTGAATGGCACGTTCAAAATGTAACTCAATTTGAGAACAAAATGACACCGTCAGATTTTAAACATTACTCAGAAGCAGAAAACTTAAAACAAAAGTCGGAATATTTGGATAGATTAAGAGAAAAGCATAGCCAGAAGATGGTTGATTATGGCTTGCTTAATGTTGATTGGGCAACTTGGGGAAATGGAAATTTTTAAACATAGGACCTTTAGAAAATATCTAAAAACATAGAAAAATATATGATAAAGTAGATGCTTGGCCTTTATTACATAGATTTTCTAACAGGTTTCAAGCCTTAGTGATTGTCAATATTGAAAAATATTTGGCTGATATGAACTGCATTGAGAGAAAAAGTTAAAGACATACCTTTAGATGTTATCTCCAGTCTGAAGCTCTATGAACTCCAACCAAGAAACATATCTAACATCTTGATATGATAACAGGGAAAAGTAAGAACTCCTCTTGATTTGGGCAAGGAGAAAATACTCCGTAAAAGGAAGGTGACAGAGATGTTGCAAAAACAAGAATATGCGTTAGTATTGGATAGTGATGGGAATAAACTTGCTCCAACTAAAGTACAGAAGGCTTGGTTCTTAATAAGAAAGAAACGAGCAAAACTAATTCAAAGGTATCCTATGGTTATTCAATTAACCAAAAAAGTGAATATGATAAAAGATGGCACAACTCTAGAATGTGGAATTGATGATGGTTCTAAATATGTTGGCATTGCATTAGTGCAAAAGTGTAAAACTAAAAACAAAGTTTTCTTCAAAGGGACTATTGAATTAAGACAAGATGTTAAAAAGAAAATGGATATCCGTAGAGAATATCGTAGATATAGAAGGAGTCATAAACATTATAGACCAGCAAGATTTAATAATCGTGTTTCTATGATAAAGAAAGGACTGCCCCCACCAAGTATTAAACAAAAGAAAGACTCAATAATTAGAGTTGTAAATAGTTTAAACAAATTTGTCAATATTGATAATATCCATTTAGAAGATGTAAAAATTAATATTAGAGAAATGGTTGAAGGCAAGAAACTTTATGGTGATGAATATAATATTCCAAATAAAGAAAATGCCAATCTAAGAATAGCGACTTTGATTAGAGATAATTATACTTGTCAAGAGTGTAGCAAAAAAACAAATTTGGAAGTTCACCATATAATTCCTAGAAGTAAAAATGGTTCTAATAGTATTTATAATACAATAACATTATGTGCGGATTGTCATCAAAAGACAGAAGGTAAAGAATTTTTATTCGCTGGTAAATATTTAAGGCAAATAGGAAGTGATTTTCTTAAAGGTCTTAATTATGCACAACACGTAATGCAAGGCAAGAAGTATTTAAGGGCTAGATTGAGAGAAATTGTAAACTTGGACACAACCGATGGTTTAACAACTTCAGAAAGAAGGGAAATGTGGGGTATAGACAAATCTCATAGTAATGATGCAGTTTGCATCACAGGATTAAAACCTAATGACATAGAAATTACTGAATATACTATAATTCCACAAAGAAGAAAGAGTAAAGCTAAAAGTAAAGGGTTAAATGGGTTTAAACATCGTGATATAGTTACATATCATCACACAAATAACATAGATTATATTGGTAACATCACCGCAATTTATACTGATGGAACAAATACATTGAATGTAAAAACCAAAGAAAAACATTTTAAAAGAGTTTCTTACAAAAGATGTAAATTATTTTATAGGTTTGATAAAATTTGGTGGTTACAAGATAAATTTATACAATTTTATATAATTTAGATAGGGGGGATATTATGGCATTAGAATACTATAAGGCATATTTAAACTCTATGGCCCAAGACCCAGTAACTTATTGGCGAGAATTAAGGCAAGAAGCAACTAATGATGTTTGGTTAGATACTTCAACTGTAGAAACAGTTCAAGGCCAAACAAGTTTAGGTGCTATATCTTATGGACCAGAAAGTGTACAAGTCAACTCTGTGATAGACCCTAAGACAGGGAAACCATTTGGTGATGATTATAGAAAAATAATTTATAAAAATTTATTTGATAATAAATTGCCACCAAGTATTATTCCGGCATCTCAATTTTTAGTTAATTCTGTTGGCGGTATTGAATTGTATAGATTTGAAACTATTGATGGAAAAGATTTCTTAGTTAGAAATAGCAACAGATTTATGGGTAAATACTATAAATTTGATGGCATAACTTGGCTTACAATAAATACAAATACTATCATTGGTTCTAGTGCTAGTGCAATTTTGCAGAGATGTAACAATTGGCTTAAGTGGTATGACAAAAATAATGTTTTACATCAATGGGAATGCGTGTTTGAAAGAAGTTTATCTTCTACTCGATTTGATTATGGTAGCGAAGGTGTCGCAGAAGTTGGCTCTGATACTCTTATTAGAGTTCAACGAAATGCCGAAACCGAATTAATACCTTTCAACCAAAGATTTATTTTTGATGGGCATGCTTTTCAAGTTAAACAAATAAATAATCACATAAGTGATACTTATATGGAATTGTACCTATTTGAAACTCAAATTCAGTCTAATGATGATTTGGTAAATAATATTGCAAATAGTGATGGAGAAATAAAACCCACAACAAATGAAACATTAATAACACCGGATGTAAACAAAATTTTACAAGGCGAAACTCAAAAGTTTTCGGTATATAATTATATTAATGGAGTTCCTAGTCCTTCGACTTATAAAGTTGATGTGTTAGGGGGCTCTGCTAATGTAAATTATACATTAACAATAATTGACGGAAATAATTTCTCTATAACAAATATTTTGCAAAGCAATTCACCATTAACGATTGTATGTACAAATACTCAAGATTCTAGCGATATTGTATCTATAAATATTGTATTAGGGGGATTGTGGTAATGGAAATTTGCGAGAATGAATATAATAAATTTCAACAAGTAGATGTTGCCACAAAAACTATAGTAGATTATTTATTATTAAATAATGAAGATTTGTGGAAACTTTTGTATTATATAAAACCAAACGAATTGCCTTTGTCTAGCCCAAATTTGACTAGAGCACAAAAGGCAGCAATGATTTGTACAGACCCATATGCGACAAATGAAAATGTTGATAAAAACATTCTATTTCAAACTGTAACTGACGAAGCATTTAGCACTGCTATTCCTCAAATAAGAATAGAAATTGGTGACATTGTTCCATTGGATAGGGTTCGTGCTTATATGTATATAGATTTTCAAATAGTTGTTCCAAATAAACAAGACATTTTTACGGCTCCATATAATAGTGTTGCTCGTAGAAGTGATGCATTATTTAGGGAACTTGCAAAAACACTTAATGGGATTGATATACCTAATAGTGGATTTTATTCCAAAATGTTTTTAGATCGGTCTAGTAATGCTGGAAGAAAAACTGGTGCATATAGGCAACAAATGAATCAAAACTTTACTGGCCGTTGGGTAACATTTTCAGTTCTTTTGTAATAGAGGTATACAATGGACCTTAATAATTATGATAAAATTGTAGAATTATACCATGCTATGAACGATAATAAAGAACTTTTAAAAGTTTTCTATGCTAATGATTATCCAGTGCCTTATAAAACTTTAACATTGTATCCTGTCCAAGTAGATTTGTATTATTATTTTCATTTATTAGTTCAATGCTTATTATTGCCACATAAAACGAGTGGTGATATAAAGGCAATTTCTTTGCCATATTTAAAATATTTATTTTATTTGGCAACAGATAAAGAGCAACCTGAAGCAATTGCGTCTCTTGGAGAACTTCTTTTAATTGTTTTGAGAAAGCCAAAAACTTATAAAGATGAAAATGGGAATGAAAAATTTTCTATTTCATTTGAGTTGGATAAAGGAATTATTGATATTGAGGGTAAGAAATTTGATAGCAAAGATTTTGATATTATAAAAAAAATAATATTAGAACAAAATGCAATTGAAGCACCCGATGAGACAATTCCACCAGAGTTGCTTAAAGCATATAAAGAACTTGAGGAATACAAATTAAAACAAAGCAAAGTTAAAATGTGTTCATTTGAGGACCAAATAAATGTCATAGTCGCTCGTTCTTCTTATCGTAGAGACGAAGTTATGAAAATGACAATTCGTTCGTTTTCAAGGCTTTTAGATCGTGTCGATAAAATAATGTCTTATGAAATAAATTCTTTATTGAAACCATATATGGATAAAAAGGACCAAGAAAATGTTGGTCACTATATGGCTGATACTGAAAAGTCATTAAAAGAAAGATGTGATGAAGCATTTATTGATATGGATTCATTGCATAAAAAAGTTGAAGGTTAAAAAAGATATGTAAATTCGGGTTTTGTAGTTCCCTTACAAAAATTACAAACAAAAAATTAAAATTTTAAAGGAGAAAAGAAAATGCGTAAAAGATTTTTAGTCTCTGTTGGTGAAGCAGTTGCTATGCAAGGTAACAATGTAATTTTTACTGCTAAAACACTTCTAGATTCTGGCATTACGGTTGAAACATCTAACCAAGAGATCAGAGGTGGGGTGGGTAACCAATTGCAAGCAGTTTATTACCATACTGGAACACTAAATGTAACATTAACTGATACTCAATTCAGACTTCCTTATATTGCTTTAAATACTGGCTCTAAAATTGTAGCTGGTGGTAACATTTGGGCAAATGAAACAGTAACCCTTGTTGGTTCTACTGGTACTTTAAATGGAACCCCTGTATCTATTGATGGTCAACCACTATCAGTTTGGGTAGAAGATGGCGATGCCTATGCTACATTGCCAGTAACCTTAACTGGTAATAAATATACATTCTCAATTGCAAATACATCTATTCCTCAAAATAGTACAATTTGCGTAATGTATATGAATACTCAAAATTCAGCACAATCAATAACAATCCCAGCAAATATTGTTCCTGACAGAATTAGACTTTATATTACTGCAAACTTATATGGGGATGTAAGTGGAAGTGGATTCGTAGGAAAAGTACAAATTGAAATCCCAGTATGTCAATTGGCAGGTTCTCAAGAAATTACTATGACTGCCGATGGATATAGTAATACCCCATTAACTGGTATGGCTCTTGCTTATAGTGATGGTTCTATTGGATGTTCTGCAGGTGCATATTATGCAAAAATCACGGAATATCTTGATGGTTCAGCATGGTATGATGGTGTTAGTGGACTTTCAATTGAAGGCGGCGATTTTAGTCTCAAAAATGGCGAAAGTTCTACATTAAGAGTGTGGGCTGTAAAAGGTAACACATCTTTCTTATGCGATAATGCAAAATTAACATTCACAAGTGGAACTGAAGGAACCGCAACTATTGGTGCCAATACCGGTATTGTAACAACTGTAGCTGCAGGAACTACATTATTAAAGGCGGTAATTACTGATAAAAATGAAATTGAAGCATCTTGTACTTTAACCGTGACAAATGATGGTGAATAAGCACACTGATGAGTTTGCGAAATTCAAACGAAACAAGGGAGAAATTTCTCTCTTGTCTGTGCAAAAAAAGGATTATAGAAAAATGAACGATTATAAATGTGTTTATGCAAAATTTGTAGCTCAAGGATTATATCAAAAAATAATTTGCACAAAGAATAACGATATATGCCCTTGTGTGAGATATTGTCCAACAAAAAAAACAATAGAACATAGTGATATGGCAAAATATTGTTTGCAAAATCCAAATAGAAAACAATGAATATAAAAACTAAAAATAATAAGGAGAAAAAATATGCTAAGATCTATAAAAATAACTACTGCGACTTCCGATGAAGATATACTTTTAAACACTGATATTCAAAAAAGAATTTGCGAAAGACTTGGAAAAACTACCGATGATTATTTAAAAATGTTGAGTGGTGATGGAATAAAAATGGATTTAACAATTTCTTTTTCTGCAACAAATAAAATTTCAATAAATAATGGGTTGTTTGATGACTTATTTGAAGATTCTATCTACACTCTTGGACTGAAAACTCCAATAAAAAGTGTAAAAATTAAAACTCCAGCAACATTTTTCGTATTGATTGATGTGGATTAGGTGGTGCAAATGAGAGATAATTTAACCAATGGCAAAATAATTGCTTTTATAACTGCTCAATGCAGAAAAATTGTAAGACAACAATCTTCAGGTATTTTGGATATAAAATGGGATAGTGCTACTCATTCTTTGGTATTTACTCTAACAAATGGTAAAACTATTTCTGTTTCTATTGCTGCAAGTGCAAATGGTATTTCATATTCAAATGCCATTTCTAAACTTGATGCTAATGATGTTCAAAGTGCGATAGATGAAGTTTTGACAAAATTAAAAAAAGAAATTAGTGATTTAGGTAAAAAGACTGCACATTTAGATGAGCAAAACAAATTTACCGAATTAAATAGTTTTGATGCTGAAACTACATTTAATAATGCAATTACAGTAAATGGGGCTGATGTTGGAATAGATAATGGTGTTGTTTTAATTACAGATAATACAAATGGGAAAGACATCGTAACTAAATATTCTGCTGATGAAATAGTAATTAGTGCAAACGGGGATAAAAACCCAAAAACATTAACATTGCCATTGGAAGATGGAACACTGGTTACAAGTGTGAAATTTGATATGAAACACTCAAAATTTACAAATAGAGATAATGGCAACGGAAAAGAGGATACTTGGTTGTCTACAGATACGGATACAACTCAATCTATATCAAATGAAAATGGAGTAACAAATACTTCAGTCTCTGTGCAGAAGAACTTCATAGAACTTACATCGTTGGAGCTTTCGGACCAAACAGTGCAAAGCAATATCACTTTGACTTCTGATGGTATAGCATTGAAATCTAGCAAAAACCATACTAGTGAAGGAAAAGAAATTAAATTAGAAATAACTTCCGATGGTGCACAAATAAATAGTAAAAGTATTGCGACATCTGATGATTTGAGCAAAAAAATAGATCGTATAACTACAACTGGTGGTTATACAAGGGTTTATGGAATAAATAAAGATGGTTCTGCGACTATTGTAACTATTGATGATGAGCTTGATAACTCTAAAATAAATTTAGTTGATAATAAAACCATAAAAAATGCACTAGATAAAAAGCAGGATAAACTAACTGCAGGTAGCAGAATAGTAATTGATAATAACAACACTATAAAATCGGTAACTAATTATATTGACCTAACGGGCGAAGATGGCTCTCTTGATGATGCACAAATGGTAATGCTTCAAGGTGATGATATGGTCGTATTAAGACGCTCTGGAGTTTTGTATAGACTAAACAGTAAGCCTATAAATGGAAGTGGTGATTATGTTTTTTATAGTGACTATTATAGCACTGGTGAAATACCAGGCTTAACTCCATACATGATAATTTTAAAACAAGATAAAACATGGAAATGGCAATCATTAGATAAAAACTCTCAAGGTGCAGTTATGTATGTTGCACAACAATTAAGTCAAGAACAAAAAGACCAAGCGTGTAAAAATATTGGAGTAAATCAAGCATTTGAAGATTCCGATGGGGTTACAATCATTAGAAATGGTAACATTGTAATGCAAAGCAAAACTTTTACAATGCAAGGAAATAGTGAAAAAGCATTTTCATTCCCTGTAAGCTATGATGCTGATAAAAAACCAATGTGTTGGTGCAATAGTTCGGCTGATGGAATGAGTTCAAATAATAGTTCTGCAGTAATATCTTGTGATAGCAACTCAATGGTAGTTAGAATTTGTGGTGTAGAATCGACTGTGACATTTTTTGCTCAAGGTTGGGTTACTAAAAAATAATATTATAGAAAAAGTGAGATTTTAGAATATGAAAAGTTTTAATTTAGAAGAACAAAAATTTAAAGTGATAAAATTTGGTAAATATAAATTGGAGATTAGACCATATATTTTAACCAACGAGAAAATTATTATTAGCGATATTTGTTGTCAACAATTTAAAAATGATAATGAAAATAAAAAGAAAGGTAGTTTCCATTTGGCTAAACTTGTTTACAATATTGTAGTAGGTGCTCTATGCGTTAAAAATGTAACAATTGAAGGTGTAGATATAAAATATAAAAAAGATAAAGTAGACAAGATTTCTCTTGATTTGAAAGATAAAACAATAGAAAATTTTGAAAAATCTGGATTGGTTTCACTTTTCCCTAGTAATATTTTGGGGTATAACGAAACATGGGAAGATATTGTTCGTGATATTGAATTTAGTGGTAATAATATTTCTGAAATTATGGATAAATTTGTTGAAGCTGTTCCTAGTGGTGAAAAACAAGAAGAAATTGTGAAAGAAATAAAAACTCTTGTTGATAACTTTAATAAGAAAAATCCTGAGATTTCCAAAGAAGTTGCAATGAAACAATTTAGAGAAATTGCAAAAGACGATTTAATTGAAAATAAAAATAAAGAAAAACAAGAAAAATTAAATAAGAAAAAATAAGGTGGTTTTATGGCTACTTATTTTATAAGAAATACAGAGCAACTAAATAAATTGGTAATTCAAAAAATTTCTCGTGGACTTTTAGCATATGTTTCTAAAAAAGTGGTAAAAATAATGCAGGATAATTTAAGTTATTCTGAGATATCTACTAGTACATTGCAAAAGACTGTAGGATATAAAATAAATTCTGCGGGAGATGAAAGTGATATTGCAATAGATTATGAATTTGCTCAAACATTTGCTTCTCCGCCAGAATTTGACGGTAATGGTAGGCTTATAGTTTGGGGCCATTTAACTAATACTTTTGGTTCCAATGCATTTGACCAAACATGGAATGGCGAATTAATTTCTTTTAGACTTGCTGAATGGTTAGAAAGTGGTGGTAGTGGAACTATAGGTAATCAACCAATTGTTGCATCTCATTGGTTTACAAAAACAAAACAAGAAGTCGAAATGAATTTGCAATCTTGGGCAAGAGAATATTTAAGACAAAATGGTTTTATCAAATAGAAATTTTAGGGGGATACAATGGCTGATTTAAGTATTAAGTTAAAAACTGAAGCGGATGCTCAATCATTCGCAAAATCGGTAAATGATTTATCAAAAAAAGTCCCTCCCGTAAAGATAAAAATTTCATCATCTGTGGGTGATGGTATTGGCTCGTTAGAAAAAAAACTTGGTCCATTGTCTTCTCGAATAGCGGATACCTATGAAAGATTGGCATCATTAAGAACCGAGGGTTCTTTAACTGAAAAATCTTTTTTTGACTTATCTGCTCAAGTAGATAATGTTAGAGAAAGTTTAGAAAAGGGAAATATATCGTTTGCAAAAGGTTCGTCTATCTTAGATAAAATAACAGATTCTGCCAATGGTACAAAAACTGGATTTTTTAATTTGTCTCAAGGACTAATTGATGCTGCATCGAAATTTACTACATGGTATTTATTGGCTGGAGTTATTACTGGCATAATAAATGCGCTAAAACAAATGGTAGCAGAAGTTATTTCTTTAGATGCTGCAATGGTTGAATTAAATAAAGTATTCGATGCTAGTAATATAGAACTCAATAGAGTAAAAGATAGAGCATTTGAATTAGCCGATGGACTAGGCACTACTGGTAAGGCAGTAATTGAGGCGACAACTGAATTTAAACGAATGGGTTATACCATTAACGAATCTTTAGATTTAGCTAAAGTTGCAACAACAATGACAAATGTTGCGGAAGGGATAACGGACACTGGTGAGGCAGCGAATATATTAACTTCAATCCTAAAAGGTACTGGCGTTTCATCGGAATATGCCATGTCATTATTGGATAGGCTCAATGAAGTTTCAAATAATAATGCAATAAGTTTTGATGCTTTAGCAAATATGTTGCAGTCAACTGCTTCTACAATGAATATTCTTGGGAATAACACCGACGAAACAATTGGTATGTTGACGGGTGCCTATGCAGTTATTCAAGATGAGCGTGTTGGAAAAGCGCTTACGACTATCGGTCTAAGAATTTCGGGATTAAATGAAGATTTAGAAACTGAAGCAGGGCTTGCAAATGATGTATCTAAATCGTTGCAAAAATATGCAGGAATAAATGTTTTTGATGAACAAACAGGCCAAATAAAAAGCACATACGAGATAATGAAAGAACTATCTACAGTATGGGATGACTTAAATAAAAATGAACAGGCGGTGTTATTGAATAAACTTGCTGGTAAAAATAGGGCAGACGTTGCGGCTGCGCTATTGGCAAACTGGGAAAATGTCGATGAGGCAATTGAAGACGCTGCCAATAGTTTGGGGTCTGCAACAAAGGAGAACGAGAAACACTTAAATAGTATTAAAGGAAAACTTGAAGCTATAAAAAATCTCTTTCAGGAAACTGCAAAAGAAATGATACCCCAAGAAGTTATTAAATCCACATTGGATTTGGTAAAGGCATTGATGGAAGTTGTGAAACCTATTGGAACTGCAGTGGGTCTAATGATAAAGGCCAGCGGTATTTCACAGCAATTTAAGTCGCTTGCAAATGCACTTTCTCTTATTGGCAAGTATTTGCAAGGAATTTATAAATTTTGGCAGCCAGTTATAGATGTAATATATACTCTTCAGGAAAGCATATTTACTATAACAAATTCAATTAGCGACGAGTTATTTGAAGGATTAGAATTGTTAGCAAAAAAAATCATGGAATGGTTTGGTCCAGTTATCAATATATTTAATAAAGTAACAGGATGGATATCAAATACTACTTCTAAGGCTGTAGAGCGGATAAAAGGCTGGTTCGGAGAAGTTGATAAAGATGCCAAAGACCTTGCGGAAACTTTTAATAAGTCTGAAAAGGATGTAAATGATTATGACAAGGCATTATTCAATTTAAAAAAAACTTTGGGTGAACTAAGGGTTGAAAACGAAGAGACTTTAGAAAATTTAAAAAAACAAAATAAAGAAATTGAAAATCAAAAAGAACTTAATGATAAATTGTTAGCAGTTGAAAAAGCCAGACAAGAATTAGCAGATGCTAAAAATAAAAGAGTTCGTGTATTTCGTGCTGGTATTGGCTTTACTTATGAATCTGATACATCTGAAGTGCAGGCTGCACAAGAAAATTTGCAATCTGCTATTGATGAATTAAGCGAGTTTAAATATGATTTGATACTTTCAAGGGCAGAAGAATTTGTTGAAAAATTTGCTGAGATATTATCTGGTGATGATATGACTGAAGGTTGGCAAGAATTGTTTGATAATTTTGCTGATTTGATGGGCACAGAATTTGAATATTTTATAACAAATGCTAAGGAATCGATAAAAGAATTTAATAAAACGGTGAAAGAAAACTCAGTACTTAAAGACCCAAAAGGGACAATTTCATTAAACACAGATGAGCATAATGCAAGTGGAGATATCAATTTTAAAGGTGGACCCACTTGGGTTGGTGAACACGGCCCGGAAATTGTAAATCTGCCACAGGGTAGTGAAATATTGAGCCATAATAAATCAATTAGGCTAACAAGTTTAGTAAACAATCCAAACAAATTTCTTACAGGATCCAGTAAAAATATAACATTACAGTTTAACGGGCCTTTAGAGTTTCCTAATGTAACATCCGCAGAGGATGCAAGTGGGTTTATAGATGCTGTAGTATCTGTAGGAAATTCAAGAGTTCCAAAATATTCTTAAAAACAAAGCAGGTGAAATGCCTGCTATATGTCAGCAATAAGGCTAAACCTTTAAGATGACACATATTTGCATTTTTATGCACAAAATTTAATAAATATACAAAGGTGGTATTATGGCAAGTTTAGATAGAGCATCTGGAATAAAAGTGGCAGAAGCTATAGAAAAAAGAATAAAACTTATTTCTAAAGACTTGTATAATAATGCCCCATATACCATAATAAAAAATGGTATAGTTACAGCAATAAATGGTAAAAGATATACAGTGAGGATAAATAATGCGATATATACAAATATTTTTGCTATCAAGGGAATTGAATCAATTAGCACGGGAGATGTGGCGATTTGCATCATTCCCAATAATCAATATAGTAATATGTTTATATTGGGTGTTTTGGACATTGAGTAGACGTCATAATTGGGCCAAATTTGGCAGAAATTAACTACATCGATAATTTATACTAGGAAACTAAAAACTCTTGTCTACGGGCCTAAAAACGATTTAAAATTGATAATGGAGGAATAAATGGCATTAACAAAACCTTTTATAAACACAATTTCAGCATTTGATGCTCAAAATGGCATTACAATTAACATAAATGTCTTGGGTGGTGATGCAATTACTGCATATAGTTTTAATATAATGAAATCAGATGGTACGCTACTATTTGCTCCATCTCAAAAAATAAATGTAAACAATGACATTGCAGACGGAACCATTAGGATATTTCCAATTACTATAAATAAAAATATGGGAATTGAAAATAATCAAAGTTATATGATTAAACCCATAACTTATAATGATGAAAACCCAGATGGAGTGGTGGGACAGGCAACTAGTTTTACTTGTTATGTAACACCGTCGGTAAGTATTTATTATTATGATATAAAAAATGGGCAAGCAGGCTACTTTCCATTCGTAGACAATAGTGTTGTTGGAACCTCAACTCCTAATATAAAAATACAATTTAATCCAAATGATTTGAATAGTGTTGCAGAACCAAATGTCGCAAATGTCTATGTGTATGGGGTTAATGGTAGTGCAAGAAATTTAATTTATTCTTCGGAAGATATATATAATTTCACATACGATATAAATACTAATTTATATGAGATTTCGACCGATTTAGCAGATTTTACTATAAATATAAATGAAGATGGGAGCCCATCTACAGATAGACTATATAATAGTTTTGAAGTTGAGTGGGCGTTACGAACCATAGAAAACTTTCAGCCAACATTGCAAGGTTTAATAACTGGAATAAATTGCTATTATCCAATTCTATATAATTCACCTTATTTGGTTATAAATAATTTATGTGAAGAAGGAAAAATAGAAATAAATAGCAGTTTGACAAGTTATGAAGGTACAAGTAATCCATATCCTCCAGTTTATATTGATGATAAAGAGGCTGATTTAACACAGAATGGTTCATGGGTTCAATGGTCTAAATATTTTGTTTTAAAGCAACCTTATACATTTAGATTGTGGGGTAGGAATTTTAACATAGGACAAATCGCAGATTTATCTTATTCATCCGATAGCAGTAGGCATATTATATTAAAATATAATCAAGAAGATATTTATGATGAAACAACTCAGACTATGACAAATTATACATTCATTTCGTTGGCTAGTGGACAAAGTAAAACAATAAATAATATTGAATATTTTTATCCTTATTATATTGAAAGTGAAAGAATTCTAACCAACACAATAACTGCAACAACAAAACTTTTTATAAATGTACAAGAACAAGGTGAATTGTTCGATATTTCTTTTAAAATTTTAAATTAAGGATGGTAAAAAATTATGGCGTTCCCAGACACGATTGATGCTTTTTTACAAGCACAAGACCCCCAGAATTCTCAAGATATACAAAATATAAACACTTATCAATCTTTATTAAATGGCTCAAGCGAAAACCCAATTGGCGATGCCCATAATTATTTGATGGGTTTGTCAAATGGTATTCAAATGAGTTTAAATGCTGGCAGGTATAATCAAGTAATAGATGCCATCGAAGCGATTGAAAGTTTTTATTTAGGTCTTAACGGCGTAAAAGAATATATTCAAAATAATGCAAGTGCTTTTACTAATTATAAGCAATGGGGTAATTCTATAACTTATTCAATAGGTAATTTTGTTGGTCATAAGGGTTCTTGGTATAGTTGCATCCAACAAAATACAAATATAGAACCAGGGGTTACTTCAAATTGGCAAAATTATTGGACTTTAATTTTACAACCCCAAACGGCAATAAAATATCCAATACAGGCAGAACAGCCAACTGGGCAAGTGGCTGGAGATTTATGGTTCCAAATAGTAAGTAGGTGGTGAAAAATGTTTTTTCTATATGATACATTAAAAGACCAAAATTTAATGAATTTTACTGCGAATTCAACTTTAGTAGATACGATAAAGATTGCTAATGGCATTTTTGACCATCTAAATTTATTAGAGCAAATAACAAATTCAACTACAATACCAACTGAATGGACAGACCAAACTCTTTTAAATGTAACTTTTAATAATAGTATAAATGGTGGACAAATAAGTGAATTTATTGGGAATATTAGCAGATTAGATATTCAAAGGAAAGAATTCGGGACCAATGAGTGGATAACTATTCAAAGTTTATATAAGGATAACATCGGGCACATTAGCACTGAATTTACAATGTATGATACATATGAAAAAAATAATACATTATACACCTATCAAATTGTCCCAGTAGATGCTCAAGGGAATCAAGGAACAGCAATACAACAAGATGTTTTAAGTGTTTTTAATGATGCTTATATTGCTGATGCTAATAATATCTATAAGATTACTTATGAATATAATCTTGGTTCAATACAAAAAAATCAAACCAATGCGATTTATACTCCATATGGGGCAAAATATCCAACAATAGTATATAATTCAATAAATCGTTATGATAGTGGCTCTATTACCGCAATTTTGCTCGCACCTACAAGCCAAAACGAAACTATGGCATATTTAGATAGAAATGCACAAGTAAAACTTGTAGAAGAATTTAATACATGGTTAGCAAATGGCAAAGCAAAAATTTTAAAAGATTTTAATGGAAATCTAAAAGTTATTACGATAATAAATCCTGTTTCCAATAATTATTATAAAGAATTGGGGAATGGACTTGCTAGCACTTCATTCAATTTTGTAGAAGTTGGAGATTTTTCGCAACAATATTTAGACAAACTTGGAATGACTAATAAATTTAATATAATGACAAAAACAAATCAATAAAATAATTAAGGGGGGATGTTTATGTATTTAACTCAAGAGCAGATTGATGTATTAAAACAAACTCTCCGAAATAAAAGATTAAAAATAGAGTTGCTTGATTCTAATATGCGAACGATTGATAGCATCGAGGGACATGCAATAGGTGGTTCCATCACCGCCAATGCAAATAATGATATTCGAAGAACTGGGAATGTGCAAATGTCTATTCCTATTTCCCCACAAGCAACAACACTTTTAGACCAACTGGATGGTTTTACTATTGAAATAGGTGGCAAAATTTGGCTGGATAAATATATAAAAATAAAAGTTGGAATAGAAAATATTTTATCTTCAACGAATGAAATAGTTTGGTATCCTTTAGGAGTGTTTTTAATAAATAAACCATCAAGGACCTTTTCAGCGACTGAATATAGTCTTTCTTTCGAATGTATTGATTTAATGTCAAAACTAACTGGACAAAGACAAGGACAATTGACTGGCACAACAACTGTAATTGAAAAGGGACATTATGAAACAATAAATGGAAAAAAGGTTTATGTGAAAACAAAACTTGCTGATGCTTTGATTTCAACAATAACTGAATTGGGCGGCTTCTCTAAATATTCTATTTATCCTATACCAGGTGTATATAAATATTTACCATATGATATAAAAGTTGGTGTTGGTTCAACCGTCTATGACATATTGAAGCAATTAATGCAAATAATATCAACTTGGCAAATGTATTTCGATTTGGATGGAACATTTATTGTAGAACCTATTCCTAGTGGTGAAAATGCAATTATTTATGATATTGATGACCAACAATATATTAGTAATACTTCAAGTGCTGATTTTGAAAATGTAAAAAATCAAATAGTTGTTTATGGTAGAGTAAATAATTTAAGTTATTATACAGAGAATGCTGAATCGAGTGCAAAATCAACAGTAAGTTTAAATTCAGGAATTTCTAATGTACAAATAAATATGGAAGTTTTTGAAACAAAAATAACATCAAAGGGCTCTTATAATTTTTTATATACAAATAATAATTGGACATTTAATAGTGAAAATATATCCATAGGGGATTATGGAATAACTTATAATGGGACGCCAAATGAAAATGCTCAAATCACAGTTGCTTATGAACCAGAACAAAATAATAATGTAGTTTATGATGGTAATACTTTGATTCTTAATTATACAACATTAAACGACCAAACTTTTACAATTTCCGGAGTAACTTTTGGGTTTATGAGTTTATCTAAACCAAACTCTCAACCATTTACAAAAGTACAACTTAAAGTTGGTGGAGAAATGATTTTAACTTCCGATTTGGTTAAATTTGAAAATACAACTAATTCTTTTGGTGTAGATTATAATACGACTCAAATCGAAGCAAATACTATATTACCAAATGATATTTATTTTGTAAGAATATATGATGGAACTTTAACTAGCGAAAAATATGTAGATATTACTCAACCTATAACTTTTGAATTTATGGGTAAGCAAGCAGTTGCCTATAATTTAGTAAACGATAATAAAGAGAGTCCATTTTATATAAATAATAATATTGATGCGACAAATTATTATGGTGGCGAAGCAAAAACCCCTACGAATGCAAATTGGGGTGAGGGCTTCGAAATCACTTTAAACAATGAAGAAACGATAACTAACCTAAATGTGGGCGATATTATTACTTTCATTGCTAATGCTCCTAATATTTATGCTCAAGGACAAAATTTTTCTTATGTAAATATTAATCAAGCAAACGGTACAAGTTTGGCGACAAATATTCCATTAGTACAAAATACTTGGGATACAAGTATAAGTCCAGCAAGTAGACCATATTTGCAAGAGAACAAAATCGCAAATGATTATACTATTTGGAAATTAAGATATGAAATAATAAATAATGTTCCAAGTTTAACCTTAGTAGGTAGAAATGAAAATGCAATCGTTAAAGTTTGTACTGGTGGAGAATATGATAATATCTATGCCGACCAACTCGCATATGAAAGATGTCTTTGGGAAATGTTTCAACATTCAAACTTGAATGATAATCTTTCTTTAGGCATAGTCCCAAATTATCTTGTTGATGTAAATTGTAAAATTGCATTTGACGATAATGATGCATTGCCTATTGGAATTTATGACACTCAACCTTACAATGTAAGAATTTCGCAAGAAAATCCAATAGTTTATCAACAATTCGTGACATCGCTGGGAAATGATTTTTATGTAAAAACGGAAAATGTTGGATATTTTTTAACAAAACAATTAACTTATCCTTTAGGGATAAATTCTACACCACAAACAATTTCGGCTATCAGGATTTATGATAGTGGTAATCTTGTTGGTGAATAAAATTTTATAAAAAAGGAAATAATATTATGGCAGATATAATTGTGCAGCCAAAAGTCTTAGATAGTGATGGTGTGACTTATGATAATTTATATTTTCATCCTTATATTCAAGTGGGAAGTTTTCATGTTTCTCCAAAATCTTCTACTGGTTTTTATGAAATAACTATAGAAAATGAAAATTATTTTAGAGACGGAGATGTAGTTTCTCTACAATGGACAAGCAGCTTTTCAAGGCCAGTAGAAACAACATTCATGTATACTTCGCAAACAGAAGGGCTTCCCTTATATACAATTCCAGTTTCTTGTCCGACGTATAGTGCTGAGTTTACAAAGATTGATATACTCATACCAGAAATATTTGCTATAACATCCGATACGAAGAAGATAAGGGTTGCTTTAAAAGATGTTATGGGGATTCTTGGTTCAGACAATAAAATTGAATGGACTGTATATGATCCCACACAAACTATAACTTTTTCCTTAAACAAGATAAAGATATATAGATAAGTAATCAAAAAAAACATTGATTTATTATTGAAATAAAAAGGAATGGTTAGAAGGATATAACCCAAATCTATAAGAGAATTTATCACTAATTCATTGTCAAATGACAATAGATTAAATAATTTCATAGATAGTAAAAAATCAAGCACTTTAGTGTTTGGTAGTTCATAAAAATGCGATTAAATTGAGGTGTATGTATGTATGATAGGCGCAAGATGCAAGATTTAACATATTCTGAATATAAAAGCGGGATATTGGAACAATATAAGACATTGTGGGCAAATGGCAATTTTGCTGGTATCAATGAATTATTGCAAATAAATCAGTTAAAATATAAAATTTTTGATGCGTTTAATTGGAATAGGTTGATAAATTTAGTAAATGACCAAACAAATGCAGATTTATGGGATAACTCAAAAGAATATAAAACATATGATATTGTGTCTTATGATAATTATACTTGGGTGTCTAAACAAGACGGTAACCAAAATCACATACCGCAATATGGAAGTTATTGGCAGCAAATCGAGTCTATTGAAAATACACAAACTGCTACTTATGATAGTTTGGTGGGAAAATGGCAAAAAGATTATGGTGATTTAAAGAATATTGTAGACAATTTTGAGTATATTGGAGTTTGGGAAACTGGTCAAGAATATAAGTTGGGCAATTTGGTAAATACAGACTCTTATAATTCATATTTTTGTTTGCAAAATCATACGAGTTCGTCTGAGAATGAGCCACCAAATACTACATATTGGATTGAGTCAGAAACAATGCTAGACCCAGTAGGTATTCAAGTTTCAGCAACCCCACCAACAAATCTAACGGTTGGTGATATATATTTTCAAATAGTAGGTTAGAAAAAAAATAAAAATTTTAAAGGAGATACTTCAAATGGCAGGTAGACCAGAATATAAATCAAAATGGACGGGTCAAGAAATTGATAATGCTGTTGGAATGTTGATTGAAAATGGGGTAAAACCTCTTACGACTGGAGATATTGTACAAACGACTGGAAATAGTCCTACAAAAGTCATGAGTCAAGTAGCCGTTACAAATGCATTAGAAAATGTGGACCCTAGCGAAAAAATAAATGAAGCGATAGAAGAACATAATTCTAGTGAGCAGGCCCATCCATACATTCAAGACTTAATAAGTAATAAACCAAATGCATTGAATGATAGAAGCGACTCACAGAAAGACACATATTCGGCTAACTATATAAACAACTCTTTTGCTCCGATAACTTTTGTGTCAAATCTTTATGCATCAAAGGTTAGTGACAATACTGCAGATTTGGTTGATAAGGCACCGGTTTTAAGTGCATCCAATACTTTGGTTTCTACTGCTACAACAAATACTGATTATAATTGGTCGTCTCCAGATTTCACATTTACTCGTGATTTAGAAGTTTCGACAACCTTAACAGCACAAAATTCGTTTGCACTTAATTTAACATTTCAAACAAGTAGAAATGCAACCATATCGTGGGGGGCGAAAATTAAAGTTTCGCAAGATAATGGACAAAGTTGGACATACATCTCGGATAATCAAGCCTATGGAGCGATTTTCTATGAAACTGGAATAGGTAACACGGCAATATTTAATGTGTTTACTAACACAATTCAAGGTACAGTTATTTATCCTATAGGTACTTTATTAGCAATAGAAATATATAAAAAACAAACCAGTGCAACGGCTTTAACAACGACTGTTTATTGTGGAGTAGAAGTTGATAATGCAGGGATTTATACTTATGCCCAATTCAATTTTACCAATGTAAATATTGGCACAGACCAATTGGAAGATGGTTCGGTAACAAAACAAAAACTGGAACAAAGTGTACAAGACACAATCAATAATGTTGCAAATAAGGTTGACAAACAAAGCATATTCGCTATTACGAAAAACACTATGTCTGTGAATAATGAAAATGGCGAATTTAGCATTCAAGGTAATTCTGTTCCATATAAAAGTTCAGTAAGAACGACTTTTAGTGGGGAACAAGTGAAAATTTCTAGTGCGGTGAACGATGGGTCATTGTCTTCCAATGTAACAATTTCTCCCACAAGCGTTGATGTCAAAGTCAATTCCAAAGATATTGAACAACTTAAGGAATCTCATGTAAAAATAAATGAAAAAGGAATTTATTATAATGATAAAAACATTTCTAATATTCCAATACAATCAATAAATGAAACAGAATTGGGCAGACAAATCAATCTCGCCACAGACCTTGAAGTTGGAAAGTTATATTTATTGAGTGGGTTAGACCCTACTGTAATTAGGGGAACATATAAAAATAAAAACGTTTACTTTTATAGTGGTAAACCCTATTTCCCTAACTATTATACTTATCAAGTATTAAAGCAATTGGATAATCAACTTATATTTGAAAATTGCAACTTAACTCCAGTGGTTGGTGGTGCAGGATACAACTTAAATGCATCTTATTATCAGTATGCTAGAGTGACAATAGACACAACTACTGGGTTAATTACAAATATTGAACCAGTTATAATGTTGAAAGGAGTTAATGGTGGGAATCTTTCGGCTAATTGTGTAGGTATATATGCTCCAACAACATCAGGTACACAAGGACAAATACTGCAAAGCAATGGAAGTGACTCAGCACCCACTTGGATTGATAAAGTTGATGAAGTAAAAGTTGATGGCAAAACTATCAACAAAAATGCCTCAAATGAATTGCAAGCAATAGCAGTAATAGATACAACTGATGGTGAAATTATAACTTCAAATCAATTAAGAAAAGCAATAACAATCCGGAGGTATCTTTGAAGCAGGTGTTTATAATCACGAAACGCATGAACTCATAGCAACTTGGGCAGATTTAGTGACAGATGATGTAAATGACACTACAAAACCATTTTATCAAAGTATAAGTGGTGGGTTAATAACTATAATGCCAATGGATGGCTACACTGATACAACTTATGATGGCTGCGACTTGTATTTAGATGATTATGTGCAAAGTCTTTATTATGCATCGGGTGGCATAACTTTTAAATTTCCATTTAATGTTGCAAATGTTATTTTGTCAAATGGGCTTAAACATAATGCCCCAGTCCTTGATTTTAATGATACAGAGCAAATTACGACAACTTACAATAATGCCCAATACATTGGTAGCGATTCAAATCCATATTTGATGCTATATAAAATACCAGATAATGTAACTTCATTGGAAATAAATGAGAAGACAAAAATTATAAATCAATTCTATACAGATGGTTTTACTGGCGCTCAATTAAGTTCAATCACTATACCAAATTCAATTCAAGATATACCTTCACAACTTACAATGATGCCGCTTTTGAAAAATGAAACTAATTTACACGGAAATGCTTACTATGCAGGAAATTCGGAAAATCCATACATTGTGCTTATGGAAGCAAAAGATACAACTATAACTGAATGTGAAATAAATCCAAATACAAAATTTATCGGAGTATATGCATTTGATGGATGCACTTCACTAACAAATATAAATTTGCCTAATTCTGTAACTAATATAGAAGAAATTGCATTTAGAAAGTGTGGGTTAACCTCCATAAATATACCAAATAGTGTAGTAAAAATTGATGTACAAGCATTTGGACAAACTCAATTAACAACAGTTACATTACCAAATAGTATAGAATTTTTAGGACGTGGAGTATTTAATATATGCAAAAGTTTAACAACTGTAAATATACCTGAAAAAATAACATTTATTCCAGATAATTTTTGTTATTTTTGTAATTCTTTGACAAATGTTACTACTCATGATAATATAGAAATAATAGGAAGAACTGCATTTTATAAGGCAATATTTACAAGTTTTGATTTTGGTAAAAAACTCAAGTGCATTAAAAGAAGTGCTTTCTCAAATTGTGCGAACTTGAATAATGTGGTTTTGCCAAATACAATTAAAAGAATTGAAACGTCTGCTTTCGCTAGTTGTGCTTCATTGACAAAATTGACTATTCTTGCAACAACGCCACCAAATCTTGTAAATATAAATGCTTTTCCAACAAATCTTGCAACAATTTATGTACCAAAAGGTAGTTTGGATTCGTACAAAACAGCGACAAACTGGGCTTCATTCGCAGATAAATTTGTTGAGTTGAGTTAAAGGGGGAAATATGGGAATAATACTTAGAAATAATAAAACTATAACACCATCAATAGTTATTGAAAAAATTGAAAAATCAGACGAATGGAAGCCAGATGCTGATATGGTTTGGGCTAAAAGTGTTTGTGAAAATGATGTGCAAGAAGGATTTCAATGTAAAGTCTTGCAAATGATAAATAATTATTATACTTATACCGATATTGTTGTACCAAATAATGGTGCAGTAAAAACAAGTGATGGTGGATACTATACAGAAAATGTAACTCACACTTGGGATGACACAAATGCCAAGCAAAGTGAGACAGGAGATTATAAACTTAGATGGTTGATTTATTACGATAATGATAATGTTAGTGCAGTTACAAATATATTAGATAATGCTATGTATACTTGTCTGAGTAATAAAAAATTTGATAATCTTACTTTTAGAAGTAAACAATGTTTGCAATATTTCGATTTAATAAATAATGCAAAATTTTTAGGCAGTAGCATAGGCGCTTGTTTTAGTGGTTGCTTTTTGCTTCAATCTATACCATTATTTGATATAAGTGGTATAACGGATATGAGTAGTATGTTTTTTAACTGTTATTCATTACAATCTATACCACCATTTGATATAAGCAGTATAACGGATATTAGCAATGCCTTTAATGGTTGTGCTGTACTAAAATCTATTCCATTATTAGATAATGGTAACCTTATCAATCTTGGCAATACTTTTAATGGTTGTAGTACACTCCAGTTTATACCGTTTTCTGATACTAATAAGACAACTCGTTTGGCTAATGCATTTGCTGGTTGTTTTGAAATTAAAGCACTTAATCTAAATTTGATAAATATAACATCTGGTTGGATGCAGGGTCAAATAATGAATAGATGTATAAATCTTGAATTCCTAACTCTCACAAATGTTAAAGCCAATATAAACATCTCATACTCAACTAAATACAGTAGAGAAACATTGCTTGGCATAATAAACAACTTAGTTGACTTAACTGGACAAACTGCACAAATACTTGCTATGGGTGCCATAAACTTGGCAAAATTGACCGACGAAGATAAGCAAATAGCTGTCAACAAAAACTGGTCGTTAAACTAAAAGGAGGAAGGGTAAATGAAAATTGAAAATATAAACGGAATGATAAAAATAACTGCTGAAGAAAATAAATGTCTAATTCGTAAAGGTGAAGAACAGAAATTAGAAGACAATAACACTCAAATTGTTTATCTTGCAAAAAGTCTTAGCCCAGATGATTACGAAGAAAAAGATTTGATGGAAAACCCTTTGAAGGATGACTTTATGATGGAAGAAAAGAGGGAGGATTTAACATGGCAGATATAAATACAGTCCTTTATGGTGGTAAGGATGAGCTTACAATGGCTCAGTACGAAGCACTTGAAACAGTTGCAGAAAATACTGATTTTGACTTGACTGACTATCCGCATGATGGAATAACTAATATACAAATGACATTTGCTCTTACATGCCAAAGACTTTTCCCTGTAGGCACCACAATGACTTGTATTGATGATGGTTCTTATTTAAAGGGGCATATTTATCAAATTCAAGTTGATGCTGGAGTAAAAAGTTGGAGCGATATTACCATTGATAAATATCCACTTATTATACCAAACACTAGCGTGACATCATGGACGGCAGATACTACTTATTCAGATTTTGGATATAAGTCTGAGATTTCTATAACTGGTTTATCTGCAAATGATGTTTGTGAGATTATATTTAATCAAGCGGATGCATCAAGTGGAAATTATGCACAAGTAAATTCCACCAGTGCAGGTATTTTAACAATTTATTCGAAAGTTGATACTTCAATTACAATTCCGACAATAATTGTCTTCAAGGGCGGTGACTAATTATGGCAATAGGAAGAACAAATGCTTGTGCTAAACAAGAGAATTTTAAATATAAAATCACAACGGCTGAATTGCCTAATACAACAATAAATTTAAGTCTTGGTGGCTCGATAGTTCAAACAAAAACGACTGATAGTACAACTGGTGGCAAAGTTTCTTTTGATATTGCTGATACTGGCACATATACAGTAACTGCATTAAATGGAGATACGGAACTTTGGTCAAACACTGTTGTGGTTGATAACATAGGGGAATACATTGTTAAAAGTGGTAAGGCTCTTAATAATTATACTCCTGCAGAAATGCATACTGCTTTACAAGGTGGATATTTCTCAACAATGTTTAGTTTGAAAGATATATTTACTTTGGTAAAAAGTGGTAATCTTTTAAATGGTTTTAAATTTTTTGTGGAAAAAATCACGTCAACAAGTGATGGTAAAGAAATTGTTGATTTACGCATGGCCGGGACGTATTCTAGTGCCATAACATATAATATCAACCCAAGATATGCTCATCTAACAAGTGCAAGTGCTACGAGTTGGAGCAATGATTATTCAAACAATGGTGGATATAAGTATTCAGTTATGCGCCAAAGAATGATGAAAATGGGTGAAAATGTGTATATGCAAGCACAATCTATTAAACCAGATGATAGCACTATTGCTGATGGTATTCCATTCTCACAAATGAAATATACTGACAATAGCAATGTTTCAGCAATTTATTCTTATAATAAAGAAACTGACACAATGACACCTTTGACATCTTGGCAAGCAATCATAAATCGTGAGACATATTTTGTTAAAGGTTATTTTAAAAATGTTGGCACGATAGATGAAATCACATTTAATGGTGGAAACTATTACACATACAATATAAGTACTTCTGTTTATACACCAGCAACAACTTATGCAAGTGGCACAACATATTATGGGTTCTATGAAACATTGCAAGAAGATGGTATTTTTGCTGATGCATTAAATATGTCAGATTTTGGCTCAAATCTTGTTAGATTTAACGATAAAGCAAGTGCTGGTATGACACAAACAACTTATGTAAGTGAGTTCAATGATTATGCTGATATTTCAGCTGTTGAAGAAATTACTGGAATTAATAGAGAAACAATTCTTATAAATGGATTTAAGGGAATAAATATTAACTCATATAATATTGTGGGTGAAGGAACTAGAAAACCTGCTTATGATGAGTTTAGCGTTCAAGCCACTGGTTTTACCTATTGGACTAGGTCGGTTGCATCCGATGGCACCAACAATTTTTGCAATATATACAACAGTGGCAGCAACGGCTCCTCAGCTGTATCAAATAATCTATTAGTGAGATTAGGCTTCCGCCTTTCATAAAATTTTAAGGAGATTGAATATATGTTTACATTAAGACAATATATATTAGGCTTAAATCCTAATCTGAACAAGAAAATCAATGATGATATTTGGATTGAAAATGGAATTGTTTATATAAACATCGGTGAGAATCAATTCAAATATGAACATGATTGCTATTTCATAAAACTTGAAAATGGTTGGAAGAATTTACAGGGTGGTGTTCCTATTTATGAAGTTGAAGAAAACCCAGATGAAAATATTTTTGAAAAAATCGATGAATAAGAAGGTTAATGTTTATGGAAGATTTAAAAAAAAGAGCCGATGAACTTGCAATGCAAGAAATTGATGAAAATAATGAACAAGAAGTAGTTCAGACGCCGATTGTTGTTGAACAACAAAATCAAGCCATTACTACAAATAGTCAAGCATTTACTGAACAAGTTAAAGATAACCAATTTGTAAATGCAATGACTGATAATGCAGTTGCTGTACAAATGGCAAAGGATGAATATGGTACTATAAAAAACCAAAAATCTATTGCTAAAGGCATAAAAAATGTCGCAATTGATAATACAAAAACCGACATTGATAGTGCCAAAATAAAGGTAGAAGAAAAAAAGAAAAACAACAAAGTTAAACGACAAGAGATAAATAATGAATTATTCCGGCTCAAAAAAGAGAGAAAATACCTTGAGAAAGAACAAAAGCATCGTTTGGAAATGCAAAGGGCACAACAACTTAAAGAAAAATATGAAGATTTATTGCTTAGAACTTGCCGAAAAAAACAAAAGGGAGATGATGGCAAATATCATTTCGTAAACGATAAAGATGGGAACCCTATTGTTAATATTCCTAGTAAATTTCGATTTTTTTGGATACGATTATTTGATGGTCTAGTATCTACATTAAATCAAACAGCCGAAATTTTTGGAGCATTAAATAAAAATGTTTTAAAAGGTGGTTTAATTATTCTTATATTGATATTTATATTAGTTCCACCATTCAGAAATTGGATACTTGGACTAATAGGAATAAAGTTTTAATATAATATTAACACTTGTCAACAAGGTGATAATATATAAAATTATTTTATAAAGGAGGACTTTCACGTGAAAAAAGTCAATGTTGAAAAATTTCTTGCTGACTACGAAGTAGCAGTCAAGGAAAAAGAAGAAGCAGTTGCAAAAAAAGACATTGTAATTGCTGAAGAAAAGGCAAAAGTCGATGCTTTGGTTGGTTATTCAGACCATGTAAAAGAAGTTTTACTTGCTGAAGTAGTTGCAGAAAAAGAAAAAGAATTTAACTTTTCAGACTTAGATGCAAAAATTAGCAACTTTGAAAAATATCTTGAAGATGTGATTGAAGAAGATGCTATCGAAGAAAACATTGAGGAAGAAAAAGTTGAAGAGGTAAGAAGAGACGAATTTGGCAATCCAATCGTTTAATCTTAAAAGGTGGTAAAAATGACAACATATTTAAACCGCAGTGAAAAACTTACAAAATTTTTTTATATTTTAATTGCAATAATAATATTTTTTACCACTAGCGATTTGGCATTTGGATTTGTAGGAAAATCTATTCCTGCAGCCCTATGCTCTGTCTTATCGGCGCTTTTTGTTTTCGTTGGTTATTTTGCGATTAAAAAAGCCAACACAGAAAAAAATGTAGAAAATTTAACAAAATTTGTCAAAAGTAATTTTGATAAGTGGCAAATTATACTTTCTATATTGGACGTGATTTGCTCGACGGTATCAGCATTTACAAGTATTATTGCACTCGGAATGTTTTTTCGTAGCATAATTTTTACAAAAATACTTTTTACCCCAGCGAAAATCGTCACCATGTCAAACAAGTTTAAAACCGTATCTCAACCGCTTTTAATCTTTTGTTTCGCATGGGTTATTTTTAGAATAAAAAATAAAATAAAGGAGAATAAAATGAGTAATATTAAATTGAGTTTGGCTCAAAAAATTTTTATTTTGGTTGCTTTTGTTTTGGGCATTGCATATTCTATTGTAAGTACAGTATGGTTGCCACAAATCGCAGTTTTTGACGACGTATTTGCTCAACTCGCAACTTCTCTTGGCGGTACTGCTGGCGTAATCTTTGGTGCTTTCTTAAAGGGCAAGGAGATGACTAGTGATGAAATTGCAAAGAGAAATGAAAAAGTTCAACATAAAATTGAAATTAAAAATGAAAAAGTTGCTAAGAAAGCTGAATTGGAATATCAAAAACATGAGGCAGAAAAATTGGCAAAGGCACAAGCATTGGTAGACCAACGCAAGAAAGAAGCCGAAGAAAAAGCCAAAGCAGATGCTGAAAGGGCCGAAATCGAAGCACTTGCTAAACAAATCGAAGAAAAAGAAAAATCTCAAGAAGTTGTAATAGACAACAATAACTAAATATAAAAAAATAGAGAATCACTAAAATAATAGTGGTTCTCTTTTTTTTGTGATTTTTAACCCTTGCGAGTTGTTGCCTGAACATAATATCTGTGAGTGGAATCGGATGGAATATTACAATGTTTCGCTAGCCTTATGAATAAAGATGGATATGAATGCATTTTAATTTTTCTATCCATTATTTTTCTTAGATAATATTTGGGTAGGTTGACTTCATTGCAAAATGTTTGAAATTTTATATTATTTGATTTTAAATAGTAAACAATATTGTTAAATAAATAATCGCTCATTTGAAACTGTGGTTCATTTTTGTTTGTTTTTAATGCCATTTTTATATCCTTTAATTACAAATTTATTATACTATATTTTTACGAAAAAGTCAAATTATTTACATAGATTATCAAGTGCGATTTTAACTTTGTCTTGAATATCCAAGCATTGAATAGGTTGCCAGTGCTCGTTTTTCTCGTTAAAGTATGCCAAGAAACATTTGCCAATTTTTATGCCAAGATTTCGCTCTATTATTTCTTTATATATATTTAGTTGTACTGAATAATGACAAAATTCGCAGTCATCAAGGTCGGAAAACTCGTCTAACATTTTTTTGCCAAAATCATTTTTTATTTTAATTTCTTTGTTCGTCTTATAGTCCCAAATTTGTATCTCTTGGTCTTTTTCATTCCAAGCAAGCAAGTCAATATTCCCTGCAATATATTTCCCAATGCCAACCGTAAATTCAGTTTTTAATGGTAATAAACGACCATGAATAGATTTAAAAAATTCATCTTGCATAGGCATCAATTTTTCTAATCGCTCTTGAACAGGTTTTTTAATGTTTAATTTCTCTGCTTCGGAATAGTCAATATCAAATGTTTTCCCTGCTGCATATAGTTCGCTTCTTAAATGAAACAAAGTCCCAAGCACACAACTTATATCGGCACCCTTTTGCCAACGATTAAGAATTTCTTGTTGAGTGCAACCTTCTTTTTCTGCAACTCGTTGAGACATTTTTTCTTTATCAAATGGTTGACTTTTTGACCCAACAAATTGAGTGACACTCGTGCCAACTCTCTCGCCATTATATGTATAGTAATGCTCACTTTCATAAAAGTGGTAATCTCGAAATTTTGTCCAAAGCAATAAGGTATTTTTATCAATTTCCATTGCCTTCACCATCCTCATTTTCTTTTTTGTTTTCGTTGCCTTTTAAAAATTCGGTAAATCTATCATAGGCTTTTTGCTTGTTTACCGTAGGATTACCTTTGATAGAATAATCAAGACTTTTTTCAAACCAGTTTGCAACTTTTTTTTGTGCGTTGGTGTATCCTTGTTTCAAACCATCGTGGTATCCTCTACCTTCTTTTCTATCAGCAATGTCGTATTTACCAACTTTTGAACCAGACTCAACATTATACACATCGTATCCAAGTTTGACATAAAGGTCTATATAATATTTTTCTTTTTCGTTTAGTGCTTCAATGGGAAAGTGCATTATTTTTAACTGCCAGCCAAGTTTGTTCTCTTGCGAATAAAATCCACGCTTTTTTATACTAATGTCTAACCTTTGAGTGTATCCTAAGCAATGAGATATGCTCCTGTCAGTCAAGTTTAAACTTTGCCCAATGTAGATGTGCTTGCCTTCGTGGTCTTCTCTAAACCAAAAATAAATTCCAGGCTTATCATCCAATTCTGGGCACAAGATTTTTAATTGTTTTTTTATTTCATATTGAGTTGAAAATAATTTTTTATAATTGGTTATTAAAGGCATAATTTTTATTCCTCAACAAATTTACAAAATCCAACGGCTTGTGGGCAATGATATTTCTCTAAATAATCTTCACCAAAGGCATTTGCAACACAAACAATATAGTTGTCACCAGTCCAATTAAAATTTTTATTTGCATCCTCAAAATTACTTTGCCTATCTTCCACACAATAATAACCTATAATTACATCTCCCACATCAAAACATTTATTTGTTTTACTCACATATTTAAATACATCAAATAATGAGTCAAAAAACTTTGTTTCCATCACCGATTCTTTAAAACTTCCACGATGTGGTCTATACATCACTTTCATTTTCGACCTCACTCAATAGCAAATAATTTGTTTTATTCTCGTCATCCACTTGCAACTGCACAAACATATTTTTTTCTTTTGCTTTGTTTTTATTGGAATATAATATAACACGGCACACTTGCTCATTGAAAGGAAGAATTTTATCTCTCTCGAAATCATCTAAGTACCAGTCTAAATTTTGTGCATCAAAAGATTTTTTTGTTTCGAGAGGCAATTTTATTCCCGAGTTGAAAATCGTGCAATAATTTTGGTCGTAGTATTTGCTTTCCATACTCCAATCTTCAGGTTGACAATGGATAGTATAAGCGAAAGCGTGCATTTCCCAATAAGTCTTACCAGTTTCATCAACTTTGAGTTGTGATTTATCTGCCTTCTCAATGGTATCTCTTGAAAAAGATTTATATGAAAGTGATTTGCTTTTCCATTTTGCACCAGCAAGTATATTTATTCGGTCGCCTTTCTCAATTAAATTGTGTGCGTGAGTTTCTTCATCAACTGCATTAAATTGTTCTTCGGTGAGATATATTACCACATTGTGTCTTTGTGGGAATTTTGCCATACCTCTGCCAACTTCTGTAATTGTGATATTGCATAAATAATTAAAATCAGAATCACCATCTTTTTTGTATTGGCTTTTGTTTTCTAATTTGGTGTATTTTATTTTTTCAACAACACCCTTAAAGTTTTCGGTTATTTTCATTAAATTTCTCCATTTATATTTTTCGCCCATTTAAAGCCCATTAGAGCAATGTTTTTAATTTTCCTATACAATTTACCTAGCCAACCCATTTCGTTTAAATTTGGTGGCAAAGAATAAGCCATAGGTGTATGATTGCACATAATTACTAGCATTTAAAACTCTTCAACTTTAACTCTTTTATTAAATCGGGTTAAATGTTCGCTAATTACCATCGCCTCTCCACAGCAAGGACAAACAATGTATTCTTCTGCCTTTTCACGATATGGAGTTTTACGAGTATATTTGGTTTGCAATCCTAAAACCCCATAATTTTCTCTTGTAAGTGTCACCATTCCTTCAAACTCTCTAGTTCTTGTTTTTATATCTTCTTTTGTAAATGTAATATCGGTATCACATTTAGGGCAGGTTGTTTTGTATTTTTTATCTTTTCCATTTTGTATTATTTCTATCATATCCCCTCCAATTTTATTAAAACTCATTTTAAGCCATTTTAAGGCACTTTTTTATCTTTATCGAATATTTTATCGATAAAATGTATTTCGTGCAAATTTGACCCCTTAGACGAGCGAATTTTGCTATTCTACAATGACTTTGCAATCAATACTGTTTTCTTTAACAAATTTTTGCACTCTACCAACACCAATTTGAAAATATTTCTCATCTTTTTCAATTCCGATATAATTCCTATTTGTATTTACACAAGCAACACCAGTAGAATTTGAGCCAAAACAATTATCCAAAACAGTTTCATTTTCATTTGTATATGTCTTTATTAGATATTCTAGTAATTTAATTGGCTTTTGAGTAGGGTGTAACCTGATTTCAATATTTGCATTATACTTTTTTGTAATGCTACTTGTAAAAGGAGTTTTGCAACTTAATAAAGAAATAGGATATCGGCTACCATCATCTCGTTTTCTAGTACGGGTTGTTGGTCCATATATATTATTGCCTATATATTCATTTTCTTTGAATGTTTTTCTTTGTGTCAAAAATTCCTTATCTTCTACTAGCCATTTTTGAGGATTATAAGTGTGCTTTGCACATTTTGAAAAAATATAAATATTCTCATGTATTTTTAAATGTTTAGTATCTTTTTGCATCCCACTAGCTGGTTTATTTTTCAACCAAACCAATTCTTCTACAAACATTTTTTCATTACTTAATACTAAATGTGATGAAAATGGCTGACTTCCAAAAAGAGCTATAACTCCGTTATTTTTTATAATTCTAATATATTGCTCCCACAAAGGATCAAAGGGTATCATTTTGTCCCAAGAACACGAAGTTGTTTGATAAGGAAGGTCACAAAGCACTAAATCAACACTATGGTCGGGTATGTTTTTCATTTTTTCAAGGCAATCGCCCAAAATCAATTTTTGTGTAATCATATTTTTATCTCCATATTAGGTTTTGCTATATACAAATTTTCTACCAAAGGCGACAATGATTCTTGGATTTTTTGTATGCTTTGCAAGTTAGAATTGCTTAAATGGTAACAACATAAATTTTTTGGTTTAAATCCTAACTCGTGAATATACTCAACAATTTTTTGTGTAGAACAGTGGTTTCGATAACCTATATTCACTTCTTCGCCTTTCGACATTTTGTCAAAAACAATTTCTTCGTCATAATTGCAATCAAGAATAAATAAGTCGGCATTACCAACTTTTGGTAAATAAGTTGTGTCCGTGCAATAAACAATTTTTTTATTTTCTATTTTATTAAATATAAGAAAACCAAAACACTCAACATTATGCACTAACTTCATAGGCATTATTTTCCAATTTGGCAAGTCGATAATTTCCCTGTCTTTAATATTTTTTGGTGAAAATGTTTCAAAACCGAATTTTTCAAACTTGTCAAAACTTTTACTGTGGTCAATATGCTAACCAAACCTAATGGCAATGAGAAAGCATAACGGCAGTAAGTTTTCGTAAATCACAATTGCTTGCAATCGTTTCATAAGGCAATCCACAATCAAGCATTAGTTCATTCTCGTTGCCATCTTTCAAAATCGTGCAATTCCCATCACTCCCTGAGTTTATGATTCGCATTAACATTAGACATCACCCCCTTTATTTTTGTTTTCAAAATTTATTTTTTTTACATAAATATTACTTGTATCTATCTTTTCTTTTATTGTAATTATATTCGATAGCAACTATATTACTTCTTCTAAAAAATTTATTATATTCTTGTACTCTTCTCTTTGGCGAGCGATATTTTTTGCGAATCTTTTTGAGTTTGCAAAATATATTATTTTCATATAACCTTAAAAATTCTTTTGTTGGTTGCACATCTAAGGTTAAGGATAACTCTTTATTATGGATTTCGGGTTTCAAAAGTTCATTATTATTATCAATATTGTGGTTTTCTGGTGTGAACTCAGCATTTTTTTCTAACTCAAAAGTAGATGATTGACATTCAATTCCTTCTTCATAAATTGTTCCATCTGGATTATACATAGTATATTTCCCCACACCTGTGACATAAAAATTATCTTTCATTTTCCCCTCCAAATTTTTCAATAAAACTTTTCAAGTCCATCTCGGTGAAGTCTTTAATGGTGATGCCGTCAACGCCACTTGGAATGAAAGGACTAGCAATTATAATATATTTTTTGCCAAGTTTTTCTTGAGTAAGTTTTATAAATTGATTTACATAATCGGTATTTATTGCGAGGTCATCCTTCAACCCATTTTGCAATAGTGGTATTTGAAAGTGAATTATTTTTTTGCTCATATTTACTCCTTATTTCTCTGGCATTTGATACACAATATTTGTATTATTTGTAGGTATTACTTCAACATCTTTTGACCCAACATACAAAAGATTATTTTGCCCGCAAAACTTATTTATTTGTTTAATATATTCTTTTGTGGCTTCTAAAGGAAATCCCTGCGGCATATCCGCTTTCAAGAATGCAGCTGGTTGAACTAAAAGATTTTGTATCTCATCCAAAATCTCTTTTGCTCTTTCTTCGGTATCATATGTGCCTAAATCAATAGACGTCGCAGCCTCGTGATTATATGTATATATTTCAGTCCCGCAATAAGCAATATTGTCAACCCTTAATAATAAGTTTTCGGCTTGCGTTCTTATCCATAAATCAGCCATTTTTAATCTCTCCTTTTAATAAATTTTCAACGGGAATAAAATCCCCTAAGTCGTCTTTATCTTTCCCATATATTCTATCCACTGAAAATACTTGCCATAAATCGGTTGTCCCTGATAGTGATAAATCCCTTTTTTCGTTCACAGTTATTATTATTTGTTTTAATTGTTTTTTATTACACAATGTCGTAATATGATAAAATAAATCTCTATATCCACTACAGACTATTATAAGTAAATAATAATGTTTAAACATTTAGCACCACCTTAAAATTGTGTCGCCCTTAAATCCTTTCTCGAAGACATACCAACCATAACACACAGCACTGGATTGTCTTTTGCCATCAATTTCAAATTCACCATTCATGGCACATAAGCATCTTTCACTAAAAACATAAATATATTTTGGTGGATATTTAGAAAAAATTTCTTTATATCTTTTTTGACTTTCCAAAAATTGTATTTTCAAAAAGAATATTGCTTGTTGTCCATCTTCTAACAAATCTAATGAATGCAGAACAAAGGATAGACCTTCAGAAAATGGCGGATTCGTTAAAATAGAATATCCTTTTGGCAACTCTTTGACAGTAAGAAAATCTTGCACTTTATCTAGTGGATAATCTCTTTGAATAATATCCCAGGAAATAACATTATGCCCTAATTCTTTTAATCTTTCGCTTAAATGTCCGTTGCCTGCACTAATTTCTATAATATTTTTTGGAATATCATAAACTGCTTTTAATTTATCTATTGCTTCAGGCGAAGTTGCGTAAAAATCCTCATTTTGTCTTTCATGGTCGCAATGATTACTCGCACCAAGTTGTGCATAAGTGGTTCGTTTATTCCCGCCCCAGTCTTTATCCGCCATTTTATTCCCCTTTTATGTCAAGGTCCAAATATTCCCCTTGCCTCTCATTTAGTGATTTTATTGCCCATTCATCTGGTGGACTTGCATCATTATCTTTTATTAAAATTTTTTGCCATTTTAATACTTTTTTACGAATAGGTTGCGGGATTAGGTTCGTATCTTCAATGATTAAATATATAGTATTGCTAGGGTCGGCATCCCCAACTATATTTATATCAATGAGAGCATATTCATCCATATCTTCATAACTAGGATAGCACCAACTACAACTATTATCGTTGTATACACAAATATCATACCAGTTTATATCTAATGAATTGTTGCAAAACTCATCTACAATTTCTTTAAGTTCTTCTTGATTACTCATCCAATATTCTATAAAAATAGTACCTGCTGGCATGTATATCATTTTCTTTGGCCCAACCAATCTCATACCTTTCATAATTTATCTTTCCTTTAAAAAGTTTTTAAGTTTTTCTTCAATATTTTTACTCGTGCCTTTTTTATTTAGCACCAACCATACACATTGTCTTGAAACACCCCATCTTTTGGCGAGTGTTGCACAATGTATGTAATTATCTTTCATTTTTTGTTTTATTTTTTCTATTTCTTTATCTGTTAGCATTTTTAATTTAATTCTCCTTCAAATATTAATGGTTTCCCATTAGCATCAAGCATTACGGTTAAGCCTGAATGATTTCCGTTGTATGAACAAATTAATAGATACATTACTCTAGTTTGTTTATCAACAAGAATTATTAATTCATCACCATTGCCAATTCCAACTTGTTCAATTTTAATTAATTCTATATTACCAACATTAAAAGTAATCATCGTATTGGATGATTTTATATCTCTATTGCATCCACTGAAAAGAAAACACACTGGCAATATTAAAATTAACAATAAACAAAATAATTTCTTTTTCATAAATCTTCCTTTTTGCATTTTTTATTTACTTTCCTACCACAAAATGGGCAGAAATTAATTAAACAATCGTCTGTATATCCATCTCCCAAAGCACGAAGAACTACATTTCCATCTTTGTCAATGCCAATATATAGAGTTGTCCAACCACCACTTGCTAGTTCTATACTATTTTCGTATTTTTCATATCCAATATCTTCATCAATTTTTAATTTTAATTCACAATATTTACACATTATTTATATAATTCCTTCTCTTTATAGTTTTAATAAAATCCCAAAAATCATCTTGCATAAAAGGTGCCAAATCCAAATATTCTTCATAAAATTTAGGAATATCTCTATTAGTCCATTTAGGTTTTCTATTGTCATTTTGCCATTTGCTTATAAGTTTTTGTTGGAACAAAATATCGACATCCTTTGTGGTTCTTATGCAGAATGGACTATCTTTTGAACCTTCCATATAGAAGGGTATAAATGGTGGACAAATAAATTTATGCTTATCTCCATCATATATTTTATTGCAATGTTCCCAAAAATATTTTAACAATGAATGTTCTTTATTCATACGACAGGACCACTCATCACAACATCTCATTCCATAGTAAGCAAGGAAGTCAACATTGTTCTTGTAAAATGTATAAACAGGATGATGACTATGCCCTTTAACAACATCGCCACTTTTCTCTTTCATTGCAGTTGTCAAAAGTTGATATGCTTCCACTGCTTGCTTTTGTAGGCGAACATCATCTAAACTTTGTACTGATTTTTCTATATTGTTTGGATATGGTAAAAAAATATTCATAAAATTTATTCCTTTTACATTTTCTATTGAAAAATACTTATAATTGCAAATGAGTCTATAATACCCACAGTAACAACCACAAGCATTGATAATACAAATAATATTAGTACACCTAAACTAATATCTTCATTTTCACAAATTAAAGGCATCATAAAAAATGAACCTATAAGTGCTATAATAAATCCCAACACTGACAATAAAACAAACCATTTATTTATGTCTAAAAGTTTACCCATAGTAACTATACTTAATATTGCTCCAGCAATAATAAGACAATACCCTATAATTCCAGAAGCCGCTAAACTCAACTCTTTCTTTTCTTTATTTTTCATATCTTTATTATATCACAAACTTGACAAAATGTCAAATGAATTAACCAAAATTTCTTCTATATGCAATTTTGTCCAAAACCCAATCTTCTGCACTTTTTTCATTTCTTTCTGCAAAATATTTTTCTCGCAATGAGTAGTAAGTGTCCTTGCAAGCATCATAGCAAAAATCTTCAAAATTTTCCTTGAATGTAGGAAGTTTTAGGAATATGGACAATAGGCAATCATTTTTCAAATCCAAAACTTTATCGCTACTAATGTGTGGTTTGTTTTTATTTATCTATTTTGTAACAAACAAATCTGCACTTTTTAGATATTGATTCATTTGTTTATCACTTGCTTTCTTATACATATTATTTTTTAAATCTTTTGCTTGGATATTTTCAAGTCTTTCATATTTGTAGAAAGTTGTTGGTGCTATATTAAAAATGTTGCAAATTGCTTTGGTTTCAATATGTCCAAGTTGATGATATATGCAAAGAATTTTAAAAAATACGGGCTTTTTGAAAGTTGGTCTACCACAAACCAGCCCATTGTTTGCTCTTTCTTTTAATGTTTGCGAAACTTTTCTATTTTTTCTATATCTTAAATCTTTTAACACATCAATGATTTTGTCAATATCATTTTGATTAAAACCTTTATCTCCAAGTTTTTCTTTAAAGGTCTCATAATTGATGTCATACATTTTTAATTTTCACCATCCTTATGAGTTTCGTCCAAATAATCATCGTTTATTACTCTGAATGTCTTAATAGTTCTGCAACAAGGTTTTCCGTCTTTATCAACTCTTATAATAAATTTTTTATCTAAAAATTGGTGCCATTTTAATTTGTCAAATTTTTGGAATAACTTAATCACTTCAAGAATATCTTTTTTTGTGTATTTTTTTGCAGGAACTCCATCTCTTATATTGTCAAAAATATTATACAATTCTTGAACAAAAAGCATAATTCCTGAAATTTGCCAGTTCCTTAATTCAATATTTTCTTCATGGCCATTCAATTGTTTATTATTCATTTTCTTTAGCGACTCCTTTTTGGAATTGTATTATTCCTTCAACAATCTTTCAATTGCAATTTTTAAATTATCCATATACCATTGTTTTACTTTTGTTTTGCAATCTTCTTCACTTTCGCCTTTGATATAATCATTGGCCTCAAGCACTACTTTATAATCCCCATCATCAGGTTCATCATCATAAATGCCTGTATTACCCAATATAAAAGAAGGCTCCGCTGTAAAATCTGGCCAATATCTTGTACTGATACTCAAAATGGGTAAATCTAAATTTTGCTTACCACAACAATCAGGTGTCCATTTTTTCTTTTTTATTTGTTTTTTTATATAATCTAAATTATTCATAACATTTCTCCTACTTTTGATATTCTTGCAAAATATCGTTGAAAATTTTATCTATATCTTCTTTACAATAGCAAACATATTGACAAGATAAACCATCTGCAACAAGTTCTTTACCTTCTAACATTTTTTTAATCTTCTCTACGATTTCTGCTGGCTGGGATTCAAGTTGTTGTTGTAATTCTTCAATATGTGTAGCAAATTGTCTTTCGCAATTATCGAATCCCTTATAATATATTTCTTTTTCTTTCGGAGTTAGTTTAATTTTTCTTAATTCTTCTACTGGTTTATCTAATCCGTATTTTTCAGTATGATAGTTGTCATTTTTTTGTTTTTCAGACAAATATATTTTTTTTAAAAATTGATTATCTTTCTTTTTTTCTTCCAGTTGCTTTTGGAGTTCTGCAATTTTACTTGTCAAACTAGGAATAATTGCATCTCCACTCTTAAACATTTCATCATAGCATTTATTGCAAATCCCAAAATGTTTTGGATTATCGCCAGTTGTTAATTCATTGTTACAATACCAACATTTACTCATTCTCTTCACCTCTTAATTTGTTTTCTATATTTGTAAGTTCTTCTAGTGCTTGTAATGTTAATTGTTTTCGTGCTTCTTCTGTAAAATTGAACAGCAACATAATTCCTTGAGCAGATGCTTTTTCGTGTTCAGCATCAATAGCAACATTTAATTTAATAATAAGATTTTTAATGTCAGTTATGGTCATTCTCCCCACCTACCTTTTCGATTAGTTCTTGAATTTCTTTTAAACTAATCTCATTTCTTGAAATTCTCAATACTTCAATGTCTGTTAAGCCAAACTTATCTCTAAAAGGAATACAAAGCTCACATAATTTTATTTTTGATAGTGTTTTTGTTTTTACTAATTCTTCATAACTTTCCTGCAAGTCTACAATATCTTTAATTTTAAACATTCTCTCCACCACCTAGTTCTTTTAATCTCTCTGCAATATATTTTATTCTTTGCCCTTTCTTCTCCAATGTATCCAAAGAACCCAAGTCATAGCCATTTATAAAATATTCTATTATCTCTTGTAAATCATCAAGGCATTCTTCTTCTGTTGCATTGTCATAATCATATAGTCCTACCATTATTCTTCTCCTTTAAGTGATTTGATTTGGTTTTCTATAATTTCATCAAATCTATATTTGGGAATTTCATTATAATAACCAACTGTGCACTCTTTATTTCGTTTTCGAACATAACTGTGTATGCATTCTTTTACCTTCTCAAGTTTATCAATCGCAAGTTGTTTTTGTGATTGCTTAAGTGTCTTGATTTCTGCCTTTAACTCACCATTTTTAGTTTTTACATTTTCAATACTACAATAAGCAATATGTAGTTCTTCCATTTTAAGAGATAGTTGTTCTTTTAATTGTTGGTTTTCTTTTTCAAGTTCTTTTATTCTTGCGTTTTGTTGGTTAAGTAAATTTGTAATTTTATCAACATCTTTTTTATTCTCAATAATCAAATAAAAATTGCCTTCTCTATTTGTATAATATATTTTTTTGTATTCAGATGGATTTATCCAAAAAGTATCTTGCCCCAATGCTTCTAATAGTCCTTTCAATTCTTTTTCGTTCAAAATTACTCTCCTTTTACTTCTTCCTCGGCTTGTTCTTTGAAATAATTCATTTTAACTATTAAATAATCATTATCATTATATATATCTTTGCATAATTTATATAGTTCATCGCCTTCCACAGAAACAAGATAATTGCAAGCCAATTCCAATGCTTTCTCTGCCACTTCTAGTCGGTGTTGTAGGTCGGCAATCTGAGTATTTTTTTCTTCTAATATTTGGTTGTCTTCAATTTTTGAAACTCTATGCAATAATATATGCGAATATGTCTTAACTTCTGTTTTGACACTGCATTCATCCCTCCTATTGTAGGGATTTTTATAAAATTTAGTAATTGTTCCAGTGAGTAAACTAGTCCCTAATACAAACTTAACTTTATCTCCTATTTTTAAGTTACTCATACTTCTTCTCCTTTTATTTCAGCGAGTTTCTGCTCTGCTTCTGCAATAAAATAATCGTGATAGTTATTAAATTCAGTTCCACTATACTCTTTGCCACCCCAATCATCTCGTGGGTCGCAAGCAAGTTCAAATGCTTTTTCTAGCACAATCGCCTTTTCTTTTAGTTCGGCAAGTTCTTGTTCAAGGTCATAATTATCATTTGCCAACTTTATATTTCTTGAACTATATTCTTTTATGAAATCTTCTAAATTGTCAATTCCATACTTTTCCATCACATCTTCTAACTCGCCAAGTTTGTTTATAAACTTCCCAGAAAGACAAGTAACATGAGGAGCGGTTTCCCACTTGAAATCACCAATCATTATGGTATTGCTCTGAGTTGATACACTTAACAAATTTTCTCCATCACAAGGTAATATATATTCCCCATTTTGTTTTTCAGTCAATCTTTCCATTCTATTTCTCCTTTTTCACAATTTGGTGCCAATATGGTTCAATCACATACTCATTTGGTGGCAAGAAAATTCGCATAAGTCCAGAACCACGCAAGCAGTCAATTCCAACTCTATTCCATTTACTTTCCATAATGATTGAGAATGTATCATATCCGTAGCAAATTCCCACTGGTTCATTTCCGTTGCAAGCCACAACAAAGAAAACATTGTAGCCACTCTGGTCGTGTCTTTTAGTTGGCAACAATACAATGCTATCAACATCAAATTCTCTTGTTCCTTGAAAACAATCTAATTCTTCAAATTGCTTTCTTGTCATTTTATTTATATCCATTCTACTCACCTACCTTTTCTACTAAATCTAAATGTTCCCAATTCCTTATGTTTTCTGGGCGTTTTTCAATATCATATTTAATTTTGTTATAATATGATTTAAATTGTAATAATGAAATAATAAAACAAGGGATAAAACACAAGAAAAATAAAATATAACCAAATGTGTAACCAAGTATTAATCCGAGATATTCATTGTCAAAAATGTTTTCAACAAAATTCAATTTATCATAAGTAAGTTTTTTTAACACTTTTCTTTTTTTAATTTTATATTTCATTGCTTTCTCCTTTCACTTGGTCTAAAAATCTTGTTAAACCAATATTATAAACAACTCTCCTATTCTTTGAAATAACTGATATTGTATGGCTATGTTTCTTCATATAGTCATTAACTTGTTCCACCACTTCTTCTCTCACTTGCTGTTTTAGGGAGTGCGTAGTGAGAAGTGGACAACCACTGAGCCTTTTTTCTTTTAATGTTTCATCTGGGATATAAAAGCCACCATCTCCAATTCCTTGACACCAATAGCATAAATCACCTCTACAACAAAATCCACATTCTTTGCAATTATTTGGCATTTCATCTACATAGATTTTCATTATTTCCCCTCCAAACTTTCGACATAGCACCAAATAAATTCTCCTGTTCTTTTTTGCCTATTTTTAAGAACCGCAACTATATTTGATGCGGGTATATTTGTTTCTTTACTTGCTTCTCTAATGCTATTAAATATTTTAATGACATTACCTGTAAGAAAATCAATTTGTTTAACCTTTTTCTTTTTATTATTATTTGCAATTTCATAAGCAGAAAGAGCATTAAGAACTTTGTTTGCGTGTTCTACATTTTCCTTTGCTGTGACCCATTCTAAATTACTAATATGATTATTTTTTGTATTGCCATCTTTATGATTTACCATAGGTTTATTATCTGTGTTTGGAATAAATGTTTCTGCAACTAATCTATGAATAAATTTTCTAATCTTATTTCCATTTTTATATAAGTCAACATATAAATATCCACACCCAGCACCATTAGAAGTGGCAATTTTAACTTTGTTAGTCTTTATGTTCTTTACTATTCCTTTATGAGATATTGAATAATTTTCAAAACCTTTAATTATCTGTTCCATTTACATACCCCCAAGATTGAAAAGGTCTTTTTAATGGTTCTTTCTTTAATGAATACATCACAACCCCATTACTATAATTTGGAACATTGTGTGTAAACTCACTCAACTTTTTCGGATTATCATAAATTTTCAAATCTTCAATGTGCAAAGCATAAATAATTCCATTACCACAATATTTCATTAAATCTTCTATACTAACACACGATTTCTCACTAATGTCGCAAATGTGCATCACTTCTGGTGTCCAATAAGGTTGCCAGTATGAGATATTTTTAAGTGTAAACTCGGCAACAATCTTGCCATTACCATATTCACCAGCATTTATTGTTCTGCCATCCGCCCAAGTAGAGTGTTCACTAATAGGCTTATAATTTTCCCAATTATAGAAATATTGCAAAGTAGGTTTTGCTTTTGTGCAATAAATATACCATTTGCTAGGTTCTGGCTTTATTGATGTCTTTCCTTCCAAATATTCTTTCCATTCTTTTGGAATGGTTGTTCTTATCTCAAGGGTTTTTTCACCATTAAGTATTTTTTCCACAAATTCGGGTTTTATGCTAATTAAAATTGATTTCATTTATTTCTCCCTTTCATCTTCTATACTGATAGTATACCATTTATTTGACAAAATGTCAAGTAATTTCACGAGATAAAAAAAATAAAACCCAAAATTAATTGGGTCTATTCTTTTGCTTTAAAATTAAAAACCGGTTTAATAATTTCTAAAATATCCACAGTATCTTTAATATTGTCAATAATTTCCTGCATTGGTTTATATGCCATTGGTGCTTCATCTATCGTTTCTTCACAAACAGAAGTAGTATAAATACCATCCATTGTTTTTGCATAATTTTCTAGTTTAAATTTTTCTCGTGCTTCGTTTCTTGACATAATTCTACCAGCCCCATGTGGAGCAGAACAATTCCATTCCTCATTCCCTTTTCCTCGACCAATAATACAACCATCTCGCATATTTATAGGGATTAAGACAATTTCGTCTTTGTTAGCCCTAATTGCACCTTTTCTCGCCATATTCTTATCATCAATGTAATTATGGATTGTTTCATTGACTTCACTTTGATTAAATGCAATTCCTAAAAATAAACATATGTGACCAAGCATATAATAGCGATTGAAAGTTGCCCACGATTGACATAATTTCATATCGTGCAAGTAATCATCTCTATCTTGTCCCTCGATATAGCATAAATCTTTTGGTAGTTTTGTTTTTCCTTTATATTTATTTTTTAAATCAATAAGTGCTTGTTCAATTTTTGTTGATTCGCCTTTTGATTTTAAATCTGCAATAATTTGTTTGCGTTCTTCTTCCATTTCTTTTTCAAAAGAACAATTTTTAATCGCTTTCTCTTGATAAATTTCACAAACTTGTTTCCCTAAATTTCTGCTACCAGAATGTATTACTATATATAAATCACCATTTTTTGCTTTATCAATTTCAATGAAATGATTTCCACCCCCAAGTGAACATAAAGATTTTTGTAAATACCTATCAGAATTTTTTAATTGTTTATAACAATATAAATCTTCAATATCTACAGGGACAGTATATTCTGTTTCATTTACATTCATTCCACTAGGAATGTTGGTGCGAATAAAATTATCTAGTTTTTCAAAATCAATTTCTTTTAACCCAGTATTATACCAAGTCATACCACAGCCAATATCAACGCCAATTAAATTTGGAGTGATTTTATCTCCTAAATTAGCAGTGAAACCAATTACACACCCAGCCCCCGCATGAACATCTGGCATAATTCTAACCTTGCAATCTTTGTAAACATCCTGTTCCATTAATAAGTTTATTTGGTCTAATGCTTTTTGTTCGATATTTGATGTGAAAATTTTTAAATCTTTCATAATTTTCTCCAAAAAAAATAATTGGTAGGGAAGGTTGGATTTGAACCAACGACCACCGCTTTATAAGAACGGCACTCTAACCACTGAGTTACTTCCCTATGTTGAGTTATTACACCCTTTTACGCTAATTATCAATAACTCGAAGTTTTTCACAACTAAATACTGCTACCAGACAATATACACTTTAAACAAAATACCATACATAGCATACATTGTCCATATTTAGAATTTGGGTTTGGCGACAAGGGTTGGACTCGGACCAACATTACAATGCTATTCCCTGCAGACTATTCACATTCTCCCACTGATATGTGGGCGATTTTACCTTAAATCTACCTTGCCAAATTGCCAGTATTTCCTGGCAGTCAACAATATTGAGACAGGGTAAATGTTCTATATTGTATCAAAGTTTTGATGGCTCAAGGACTTCCACCTTGAGATAATTACCGCTTTTATTTATACACCTGTACGCAATCAGTTTCGGTGTACAATCTTGTGTCTTTTCGGTTTTTGAGTAACTAGTATGTGTCGGCACTACAACAACAAAGAACAATAATTCAAAAAGATGTTGTTGCGGCTAGTTCTTCTTATAGTCATAGCCAACAGCCCAAAAACTTAACTACTCGTTATACCCACCACTAAGGTGTATCGCATATCAAATGCTAATAAATATAATGAGCAGGATTTCCACCACCACCATTTCTATTAAATTATTTTTTCACACGAACACGAATTGTCTTTTTACCATCTGGGTGGACTTGATAAGCCTTGTTTCCATTTGGGTAATCTTCCTTAGTATAAATATCTTTATTTTGTAAATATTCCCCATAATAAATTATTTTTACATCTGGGTCATTTTCTTCTTGTATTTCGGCTTGTGCATTTTCTTCAGATTTTTTTTCTTCCGCAGGTTCTACAACTATTGTGTCTTCCACAACGGTTTCTTTCGGTTCTTCTGAATTTATGTCGTAAACTTTTGTGGTGTCGATTACATCAGTATCATTTTCATTATCAACATAAATTGCTTCTTCCTTGCCGTCTTTTCTTTGAATAACTGCTTGGTCGAATTTAATTGCATCTTGTAATTCAAAACTTGTTGGTCCATACTTGGAAATCAATTGTTTCAATAGAGTCTTCCGACACATTGCGTCAAAATTGTTCGTCCACTGATCGTCAGCAGTATTTCTCGTTTTTATCGCATTTTGGTGAGCCTTGCTATATTTATTTGCATGTGCCTTAAATTTATCTATTCCCCAATATTCCTTTTTAATCATCCCATTAGTTAATTGGAAAGCAGCCATATAACCAATAGTTTCAAGTTTATCTCTATCTGGTGATGGATTCCATTTTATTTCTACTTCACCAAAAATATCCTTGCCTACAACTTCACCCTTTTTCACATCGGAAACATTTAATCTAACATATTTATTCGTTCTATATGCCAAATCAACGAATCCTTTGCTACCCATTTGGAATGTTGCAACTTTTTCACCATCTTTATTTTTATATGGAATTATATAAGAATAAGACAAGTTGCTGTCTAATGGAAAATTATATGTTGCTGTTTTCAATAAACAATTGAATAAACTGTTTGGTTCACAATCTTTTAAATTTGCATTTTGAGACACAACCAAAGCATTGCCAATAAATGTTTGAACTCTATTTTTACCAAGAGTTTCCATTATTGTGTTTTTTATCTCTGGTGTTGCAATTAACTCCTTAAACGATAATACTGGATTTTGATTATCTTTTTTTGCAACTACATTGTTGCTTTTTGCTAATGTTGCCATTTTTTCTTCTCCTAAATTAAAATTTATTTTTATTGATTAGAAAGGTAGATCTTCTCCAATATTGTTTAATTGATTATCATCCGGTAAATTTTCTGGTTGAACATCGGTATGTTCCCCATTTTCATTTTTTGGGGTTGAATATAATTCAATCTCATCAACAATAACACTTGTGCTTGTTTTTGTCTCACCATTTTTTTCATAATTACTATATTGAAATGGTCCGCTAACGGCAATTCTACTTCCCTTTGAAATAAAAGGCTTTATTAGAGATGTGACTCTTGTACCAAAACAAACTAGATTAAACCAGTCGGTTATATCTGAATTCCCTTGTCTGCGAACTGCCAAACTTAATCTGGCAACTTCTTTTCCATCTTGCGTAACTGAGAATGATGTTTTGCCAACAATTCCCGATAAATAAATTCTATTCATTTTATTATTTTCTCCTTTAAATTATTAAATATATTATACCAAAAATTCTTAAAAATGTCAAATGAATTGGCACGTTAGGTGTTGCTATTTTCTTCAAAATAGTCTTTTGTGATGTCGGTCAATTTTATTTTGTCCAAGTCAAAATATTCTATCTGGTTTGAGACTTCGGTCTCGCTTAAAACCAACGAACACCCAAAATATATTTTATATCCATAAGTGAAACAATCAACAATTTTAAACTCGCCCATATTTTCATAGGTATTTTCATCCGAAAATTTTTCGCTTTGCTCATATGGTGTAAAGACTTCTTTTATTTGCCAAATTGAGAATATCTTATCTTTTGAGTTCTCAAGCCATTTTTCTAAACTATTTATTATTTTTTATCCCCCAAATCCTATTTTTAATATGATTATTTATGCCATCTACAATAGTATCACTCGTATTTGCATTTGATATATTCGCCATATTTACCAAAGCATTTGATTTTAAGGGATATTCTGCCGACAAGGTAGGTCCTGGAGTGGGATAAACATTCTTCTTTTCTATCCCAAACAACTCGTTTGCATCGATACCATACATCATACACATTTTTATTACAACATTAAATTGGCTTGGAATATGCCCTTGCTCGCAATATTGATATTGCCTTTGTGTCAAACCCAAAAAATCTGCCACAAACTTTTGTGTATATTTATTTTTTAACCTTAACTCTTTAAGTTTTCCTGAAAAATTATTTTTTGTCATTATTCTTATCCTTCCAATATTCTTTAATTACATTGTCAACAAACTCATCTATGTCAAAATTTATATCTTCACCAAAGCTTTTCTTGCCTTGAGAAAGCAAAATATCTTTCAACATTTCTCGGTCAATATATCCATGCATAGACCCATCAATTTCTACTTTACCCAAAACATCAACACCATTTCCATTTTTTTCATTGGTGAAATTATTATATTTTATAAAGTCTGTATTTTGGGGAATACATTCTTCCATGATTTTTACAAATGCCTTATGAATATCACTATCTTCATAACTTTCTCTTTCCCCGATTATTTTTTTTTCTTTCTCCAGACAAGTGATTAGGAGTTGTGGGCTATATACACCACACCAACCAGCACTTAGTTCGGCATCATTGTAAAATCGTTGTATTTCAAGCATTATTCTGTATGGAATTATTTTGCAATAAGGATAATCTTTATAAAATCTATCCATATCCTCTTCTTCATAATCTTCCAAACAACTACAAGATTCTTTACCAAAATACCTATCTTTTTCAAGGTTAAAACCAAAATAATCTTGCAAGTCATAAATAAGTCCAACTAGTTTTTGTAAAATTTCTTTTTCTTCATTATTCGTTGTCATATTCCACACCGTCCTTTTTTAATCCACTTAAATATGCCATCGCTCTACACAGACTATCTGCAATTAGTTGCTTGCCATACGCACGACCAGAAAGTCTTAAATATTTATTGCACTCAAACTCTGCAACAAACTTTTCACAATCTTGTTTTGTAAAATGCTTACTACCAGTGAAAAAATCTTTTTCTTTTAAAAATAGTTGAATTTCTTTATTTGTCATTTTTGCCTATCCTTTTATTCTCTTTCCAATCATCTTGAAATGTTGCTATCCATCTACAATGAACTCTCTTGTCAGTACCATCGGGTCTTATGAACCATTGCAAATCTTTACCAACATAGAAGTCAAAACCCAAACTCGTCTTTCCCTGTTTTGCGTAATACACCATCACGTCAGACACCACAATTATGAAATCTATTTTGCATTTAAGTAAATAAGCTATAAACTCACGAACTTGCGAAAACGGTGGGTTGGTTATTACAATGTCGTATTTTGAATAGTCAATGTTTCGCCACTCTTTACAATCGCATTTGACATCATAGTAGCAATCTTTTAGATATTTGTATATATTGCTTTCTCTATTGTCGCAAGGACAAATTATCTTTTTGCCACGAAGGTCATATTTGTGTAATTCACGAACGCAGTCTTTATACATCGTGTAGAACTCATCATCTTGTGTTTTTCTTCTGCAAGTTTTTAATTGTTGTGGCATTATTTATCTCCAAACAAATTTTTAAAACAATCTTCGCAAATTATTTTTCCTGTAATAGTGCCATTATCCACATTCCAAACATATCTGCCTTGCTCATAATCTTTTTTGCAAATAGGGCAGTTTAATTTTAATATTCCCATTGATAAATCGCTCTTTATTATGGCATCTGTAGAGATTGGTTTATCTAATGTACAATTTAAAGTTTCATTATTGTTCATCATTCTCTCCTAAAAATAAATTTTTCGCAATTTTGCAGGCTTCCAAATAATTTTCTTTGGTTGCTTCGCCATAATATTTATTTTCAATTATTCCAGTAATTGCCAATGTATTAAAACCAGATATAAAATGAATAGTATATCTATGTCCATCTTTTGCCTTAAAATCAAATCTTTCAAATTTTTTCAATTCTTCAAATGTAGGCAAGTTTAGTATTTCCGTGCGTTTTATATTCTTAAATTCTTTTGCAAACTCTGCGTCTTCTTGTGTTTCATAGCAGTCTTTTAGATAGCAAACAAATTCTTCATCGCAGTCACCATCATCTTGTATATTATAGAACTCTCGAACTTCAAGTTCTTCATCGGGGATTGGAAAATGGTCAGCACAAACACCGCAATTTCGTCTTTTAGAAAAGTCTAATTCTTTCATTGTGCAAGAACCAAACAATCCATAATCCAAATAATAAATTTTTTTCTTTTCAAATTTAAGTTCGTTAAATTTTTCTTTTGTAATCATATCAAACTCCTAACCAAATATTTTTCGCTATGTCAAGAGCCTTGTGATAGTTTTCTCTTGTCGCATAATCTATTATTTGTTGCTTGCCCTTAACCATATCCCAAATGACAATACAATCAAACTTTGTTGCCTTGCCAACACTTACCACATTTTCAACATCTATAGTTTTACCCCTTAAAAAATCATTATAATTTACAAATGGAAATTTAAGAATTTTTGTAATATTTCCATATTTAATAAATTCTTTTGCATCGTCTTCTGTTTCATAAAGGTCTTGTAATGGAAGTGAATTTATAGGATAACTTTGTGAACAACCAAGATACCAACCTATTCCATTATTTCTTAACACAAGTTCTTTATAAATATTTTCTTCTATTGAAACATTTTCTAATAGTATCAAAACACCATTTATATCATTTTGTTGCATATAATATATTTTTTCTTTTTTATCAATTAGTTCTTGTAATTTTTCTTTACTAATCATTAGATTTCTCCTTTTGACTTAAATTTTTATTCTCAAAAATATTCCCTATAACTTCAAGGATGTCATCTTTCTCAATATTGAAATAATTTATTATTTGTTGATTTGTTTCTTGCCCAATTGGTCTTTCATATTCTTTAATGAGTTCTTTTGCTTCTCGTGTGGGTCTAAACCCAATTCCACCAAATCTTTGGTCTATGTTTGTAAACGGTTCGATGTAATATATTTCCATTGGCAAAACTCTGCATTTGCCGTGATTTTTGTTTGTTTTTCTACACCAAGACCCATGATTGCCACTTAATCGTAAAACTTTACAATTAACAATATCACCAACATATATTTCGTTGCCTTTTTTGTCTTTTATACCAACATATTGGCTTAGTGTGTTTATATCTATGTTGTAAATATCTTGTTCTATTGTTTTGCTAACAGGATTTATAGTGCTTGTATTTTTTATAATAGAATTATTAATTGGTTTATTTTCAAAGTCTAATCCTTGAATGAAATATCCAAACACCCACTCACCATTATCAATTCTTTTTGCACGAAATTTTATTTCCATAATTCCTCCTAATTATTTTTTATATTCTTTTGGTAGAAAACTAAATATATGAGCAATTACATCACAAGTCCAACCATTACCGATTGCTTTATATCTGGCTGCATCTTTAATCATATTAGTATAGCCTAATGGAAGTGTTTGCAATAATTCATATTCGTCAACAGTAAGATTAGAATACATTTTACCATCTTCGCTTAAATAATAATTTTGAGGATGTCCTTTCTTTGTTGTAAGTGTGCTAGATTTTTCAGCATTGAATGTTTTTAGCATATCTTTTTTGCTCACTTTTCCATCATAAAATGGTTTATTAACCCACTCTCCAATAGGTCTCCAATCTTTACGGTTAGAACTTATTAAATTTTTAAATAATATTTTTTTATCTTTAGGTTTCTCAACATTTGGTATATTTGTCCAATATATTCTGTTTCTATTCTGTGCACTAAGTAATGAAGAATTTATTTCTATAGGAGTTGTGCTATACCCCCCCCC